>Ga0209930_1001869_pt1 | contig 28930 bp, 29 predicted proteins | sample ThiBiot_500_biof_2_FD_183948 | JGI IMG/M metagenome (GOLD analysis project Ga0209930, IMG submission 183948) | Wastewater bioreactor microbial communities from Cape Town, South Africa - Thiocy_cont_500_biof (SPAdes) | ecosystem: Engineered > Bioreactor > Thiocyanate-remediating >... | reverse complement strand
TTACTTCAAATTTACCTTTATCTAATGATAATGGCCAATTGAAAGACAAATCTCAAGAAAAGAACGAGTCCAAACCTTCAATGTCATCACCTAGTTCGAATATGCAGCCTCAAGTTCCAACAAACTTATCAGATATCAAGAAAAAATCATCTTCATATTCGTCTGATGCCAATGATCAATTGAAAGACCGTCCATCAAAACAAAACCAGTTCAAATCTTCAATGCCATCATCAACTGGTTCGAATGTGCAGTCTCAAGTTCCAACAAACTCACTAGATGCTGAGAAAAAACCATTTTCATCACCAACTTCTTCATCTGATAATAAAGATCATCCTCAAGAGAAGAACGAGTTTAAATCTCCAATGTCATCACTTGGTTCGAATATGCAGTCTCAAGTTCCAACAAACTCACTAGATGCTGAGAAAAAACCATTTTCATCATCAACTTCTTCATCTGATAATAAAGATCATCCTCAAGAGAAGAACGAGTTCAAATCTTCAATGCCATCATCAACTGGTTCGAATATGCAGTCTCAAGTTCCAACAAACTTATCAGATATAAAAAAAAAATCATCTTCATATTCGTCTGATATCAATGATCAATTCAAAGACAGTCCATCAGAAAAAAACAAATTGCCAAATGTTCACAAAGCATCATCTTCAACTTCTTCATCTGATAACAAAGATCATTCACAAGAAAAGAACAAATTACAATCGTCAATTTCATCGTCTAGTTCGAATTTACAATCTCAAGTTTCATCCAAAGGAAACAAATCGTTATCATCCGTATCTAATTTGCAATCGAAACTATCAAATGCCGATCAATTCAAAAATCAACCATCAACTTCGTCAGTTAATTCAAATTTACAACCGAAAGATCGATCATCACAAGAAAACAAACTAGTACCCACACTTTCATCCGATAATAATATTCGATCAAAACAAAAATCTCAATCTACAATTTCCAAGGAACAAAGTTCCAGTAAATTCGGCAATCGAAATCTTTCGAATGATCAATTCGAAACGAATTCACAAGAAAATCCAACACTATCTTCGATGCCACATGTTCCTCAGTGTAAAGCCAACGGTTCTTCTGATAATGAAAATGAAAATTATGATGAAATCTTTGAAATTGAAACCAATTCGAAATGAAATTAAACTTCGTTCATTATTTTTCTCGATTTAGTACTCAGAAGAAAAAAAAAGCAGGCGTTTCTTTTCTCTCGATTTTCTCTCGATATTATTCTGCATATTTTTGGTGAATTTTCAATGCCTTAATAAAATATTTAAAAGTATCTCGCATGACAGACGTTCCGCTAGCATTACCGATGAAAATATTCATTCATACGAAAACAAAATGTAATTAGACGCATGACAAATTCATAAAAGATCTATCAATTAACCGACTGTTCTTTCTATCCTTGGTTAACATTTAATAAATAAAATGAAAAACTCTGTCTTACAGACTGTAATCTTACCGTAAACTTTTATTATTTATTTATTATGAAAATATTTCTCTTCGTCTCGATGAACTTATCGAGAAATTTATTTTAGAAAAATGGTCCAGCCTATTTGTTTTTAAATAATTTCACAGATGCTAACATAAATATACTCGAGATTATTAAACAACCAAAACAAAATAGAAACTGCCTTTGGCATGTTTTTCTTGAGATGAAAAAGAACCGAATAATTTCTTATTAACTGCGCATTAGTTAAGGGAGCATACGCACCTGTATCATTTTTTTTTAATTAATAATTTTGTTTTCTACGTTCATATTTTTTCTATTATATAATTCAGTACATTTTATTGTTTTCCCTTGATAGACAATAGAAACAAAATCGTGTATGAATAGTTAATAAAATAATCTTTTCCTTGACAGTTTGTCATCGGATGACAAAATATTTGTTTAGTACTTGGTTTTAGAAAAATGAGCGTAACACGTTTGATTTCCAAAAAAAACGCGAGTTATTAGCTAATTTAGGTCAATAGAGAGAAACCACGATAAACACACTTGTCATAATGAATTTGTTCGTTGGTTCGAGTCGAACAGGAAAATTTTGTCCTTATTTTTTTTTGTTGTTAAAACAAATGTTCTCGTTTTTCCTCTTTCTAGGTTTGTAATTATTTGTCGACGACTAGTTTTATGTCTTGAAGGGTTACTTCTTTGACTTCATCGATATTTTTAGATTCAATGTAAATATTCATTGAAATTCTTTGTCGAAAGAAGAAAAACAAAATTCGCACTTTTTCGTATTTTTTTTTTCTACTTGTCTCATATTTATGAATCAACATTGCTCATGTCATGAGACATATTTACATAGAAAATAAAGTAAAAGGTAGCTCGCAAAGAAGTGCATACTACTGTAAAGAAAGAAAAGATTTTGTCAGTCTTCTGTCTAAAGGCAGAGCAAACATAACGATCTCTTTGCTTTTTCATTAGAATTGTTGCCGCCTACGAGACACTTTATATTCGACTTTGCAAAGTATGAAACATACATACACACACACACACACACTTATCTTATCGGTTTTGTCCTTGGTGTTTATTTTCTTTGATATTAATGTTAAATTTTAAGAATCTTCGACGTGTCGTTTTTACTGAAGCTATTTGTCAGAACCTGCTGAACTTGAGAGTTTAGTTTCTAGTTGTTGTTTTTCTCCTTTTCTTCTTCTTCGTGTTTATTAATAGTAAATCGAATAGAATTTGACTATTATTTACGATTGGATTATCTTTTCAAGCCAATCGAAAAGGGGATTTTCATTTAACATTCGAATGCATTTGTTCAGAAAATCACGAAATACAATAATCAAAAACAACTGCACATAATAGAATTCTTTCTCTTTTTTATTTCTTAATAATTTCCATTCGAGAAAAAAGCAAGTAAGCTCTTCGTTCTTTTTGCCTCTTGATGCACTAAAGGACTAAAAATAGTCGAATTACAGACATATTTTCTCCCTTTTTTCTTAAGAAAATTAGCACACATAGGAAAAAACTTCGAGTTGGTCCCCGTAGCCATAATAGAAAAACAACATCGAATAACAATGCTGCTGTTTTTCGACGACTAGACAAAGTACACGCAACGCGTACGAAACAAAACCGAACCAGAAGAGTTTAATCTTGTTTTTTCTCTTTCGTTTCTCATTCGACTTTGCCTTTCTTTCTCTTTTCGTAGTTATTTCAATGGTATGATAGACCGAAAAAAGAATAAAAAAAGCAAAATATCTGTAGTGAATAGGCGTGTTTTTTTTTCTCTCTCACTCTCACTCACTCTCATTTTTTTACGAGTGCTTTCTCCGTTTTTTTCTCTTCTCGATGCGTCTCGCCGTGAAAAATAAAATGAGACATCCATTAAACTACGTCGCTGTTGTGTGCTTACTGTCGGTTTTCTTTCTTTTTTATTCTTCATGTAACATCAACTTCTCTTTACGTTAACAACCAACTCGCCTTTCGTCCTCCTTTTTTCTTCTTCTTTTATATTTAACAGTTTTGCGTGACAGAAAAAAACACAACACATTCTTCTTGTTTTGTTTTCAAGAAGAAGAAGTCAGTCGTCATTAGTCCGTGCGTCGAGGTTGATGTTTCGATGGATTTTTTTATTAGAAGAATATTCTTGAGAGTGAATTGCCTATTGGGACCTCGATAGAATCTCTTGTTTTGACAATAGTGAGAATGTTTTCTTGTTTTTCTCTTCGTCATACACTGATAAGATAGAAGACATCGGAGAAGCATTCAATTTGTTCGGTAGATGAAATTTTCTTTTTTTTTTTTATTGTTTCTTGATGAAGACAGTTACGTAGTTTGACGTGCCATTTTCTATCTGTTTGTCCGGTTTTATACGTGTGTATGTGTGTATATGTTGTTATGAAACGAACACTCTATATCATTACTATTTGCCCGTTCTCGCTTGTTCAACCTTCACCTCTCGCGCTCGTTGCTTCTTCCGTTTCTCGTCTATTTTTCTGTGTTGGCGAATGTTAGTAATATTGTATTCGGCCCTTTCTTTGCCTCGCCAGTCGTCGCCTCTCTTATTGAACATATACGTATACATAAGTTCAACCATCCGCAAGCGACCGACCGACGGGGAAGAAGAAGAAGAGAAAAGAAAAAGAATGAATGAATGAATGAGAGAAATAGAGGATTACGTGTGTTGCCCGGACTGTCGTTCTCCATCCTACTCTCTCTCTCTTCTTCTCTCTGTTCATCTCTTATACAACTCAGGGGGCAGTCGTCGTTGTCGCTCCGAAAGAGACATATTTGTTCGGTAGTCTTGATTTGTTTTCTTGATCAATTGTAGAACATATCGATTCAAACACTAAAACTATAAAAAAAAGACAAAACTATTATTCCTATGATGACGACGACGACTACAACGTCGACTCCATCGAATTCGATAGCACCTTCAATCTCATCATTCGATCCTCAATTACTTAAACTACTTGCTCGCCATCATTTACAACAGCAACAACAACAACCATCGAATCCAAAAGAATTTCTTCAACATACATTTTACTACAATCATCCGCCGCCGAATACCGTTGCAACATTATCACCACGACATCATCTCACCAATGGTCTCTCGAAATTAAACACAGAAAATTCAGCGTCCTCAAATCTTAAAACATCAACAAATAATAATAATAATACGAAATTAGATCAACAAGCAAATTGTTCATCGATTAAAAAACAACATTTAAAAGAAGCTCTCGCTTTCGATCAATGGCTTCAGCCACCACTTGGCTCTGTGATACAAGGTCCACCGTGTATCCAAGCTGATACATCGTCGTCATCAAACACAATTCTTTCGGTTTCACCGCGCTCGAAAACCGAAACAACACTATCATCAGGTATGTTTCATTTTTCCTCGTCAATCATTTTGTTCGTCGGATGAAAATTATTTGTCAATATTGATTAGAAACGAAACATTCGAAGATTAAATACAATACGAAGGACAAATAAGTTAGCTCATCGATCGTCGAGCTCGAACAGAGAGAGAGAGAGAGAGAGAGAGAGTAAAAGAACAGAATTATTTGATTCATAACTCGTTTTTTCTTCTCTGGATTTGACCTAATGATTCTAAGTGTCAGTAACAGCTGCACAGATATTCACTGTTGTCGACGTCAATTACGATTAAAAATTGCCGCCTGACAATCACAGACGCTTTTCAAAATTCTTTTCTTTTGTTCAATTTTCAAAAGAACTATCAGCATAACATCGAGAACGATATCTTTTATAACACCTAATGAATATTCAATAGAAACCTATGACTATTTTCTAAAAAAATCTTTTGTGCATTATTCAAGAGAGAAAAACAACAACCCCTTGATGAAGAAAAGAAAGCCCCATTGATGTACACGTATCTAGTGCATAACCGATTGTATTTGATTGATTTGGAGAAATTTTAGAGTTTCATTATTATTTTACATGTAAAATCAATGTACAAATGAAGACTGAAGCTTGAAAAAATGAAATAGTATACGCCTTGTTTTGTTTAATTAAGAATTCATAAAAATCATTCGTATATTAACGACAGACGCAGTTAAATACACATAGACAACACACGTTTTCTCTTTTCGCCGAAGTATACATAATACATGATCAAGGTTGCGAGTACGTCATTATACTTAGATGTATCGACGTGATCAGTTGAGTGTGTCGACTATCTATATACGTACTTTTATTTTTCGGCTGAGAAACTTGAGAAAAGAAAACCGAACGATGAAGATAAGTAGGTCAGGCGTAGCAAAAATCTGTTTATTGTTAGGTAATAAAACGAAATTATTTTCGACTTTGAATTTAAATTATCTTTGTTTTTGTTCTTCTAGGCGAACGAATAACTTGTTTCACAGTCGGTGGTGAAAAACGTTTATGTCTACCGGAGATTCTAAATACCGTTCTCAAAGATTTCTCATTACAAGAAATCAATGCAGCTTGCGAACGTTTACATATCTATTGTTCACGTTGTACAAACGATCAACTTGACGTTCTGAAAAAGAGTCAAGTTCTGCCGATGAACGCACCGTCATGCGGTTTGATCACTCAGACCGATGCCGAACGTCTCTGCGCCAATCTACTGCAAATTCACGGCAAAGGGCCGAAACGTTCGGCAAATTCAGTTCCATCGAATCAATACGAACGTTTATATTCGATTAAAGTTCAACATAAATGTTTCGGCAAATGTTCAGGAACATTGTATCCAACATTGTACATTGCACCGCAAGCCGAATGTATCCTATGTGACACATGTCAAGCGATATTCTCGCCGAGAACGTTCGTTTCACACGGACATAAATCCGAAGAGAATAGAATTTGTCATTGGGGATTTAATTCCGATAATTGGCGATCGTATTTAAAGATTCGTTCGACCGAAGATCGAAAAGCTCATGAAGAATTAGAATTATTCAAAGAAAAATTTCAAAGCAATTCTAAAAAACGTTCAACACAAATCAACAACGATGGGCCTTCAATGACCACGGAAAAACGAGCGAAACTCTCGGCACCATCATCGTCCAATGAAACTTACACCTATCCCTATCCGGCAATGAAAAAAGACAATCACTACGCCGATTTTGCCTTTAACACATGTTTACCAAGACCAACACCATTACCATTGACTCTACCAGTTGAATCAATGTCATCGAACAGGTATTTCATCGAATTTCTTCTCAATCTTTTTCTTATTGTTTTTCGTTCAGTTGCACTCGACCATCACCATTACGTGTTGTTCGTTCGAATTCTCCTGCACCTCAAGAACCAACAACAAATTTCAATGGTACGAACAAAAGATGTGTTTCATCTCAATCTAACTTTTTTTTTTTGATTTCTCAGATTTTTCAACCGACGGCATTCGACAAATCGTTGAATCCACCGTTGTATCTCCACGAGTTCGTCAACAATTAATAACCTACATATCTCAATTACAATTACACACGTACACACGTGCAGCCAAATCGAATTCAGTCGAGTCAAACGAATTGACTCTACTCAAACGAGAAAACGAATTACTTCGTGAACGTCTTTCGAAATATGAAGGTTCACAATTATCATCGAATTCAAGTGTAATTAGCGGACATCTCGTCGATTGCGATGATGTTGAGTCGAATGTGTCATCGCAAAGTGTCTCGTCGGTTGTTGCACATGAAACAACCGCTGAACAACCGAAATATTTCGATCGAAAACGTCGTTTATTAGCAGCTGAACAAGAACTTTCACCGATTGAAAATCAAATGTCAATGCCGAAGAAATCTAGTCCGCCGAAGAAAACTTGTTTGGATCAAATCGTTGATTCGTTGAATCAAAAAGCTCAAGCAGAAAAATCCGAAGACGAAGAAGAAAATGAACAGACAACCAACACGGAATTAGTTAAACAAGAACAAACCGATGACGAACAAGAACTCAATTCGAAGGAAACATCCGACGACGAAGACATCGATGTTGACGATGTCAAATTCACCGTTGTCGAAAGTCAATAGAACAATGTGCCATTTAGTTTTGTTCAATCTAATTTTGATTCTTGTTCAAACGAGCAAAGCAAAAATGTGAATGCTCAGGTATTTGTTTGGTTTTCGAAATTGTAATCACTATTTTCTCTTGAACAGTTTGATTTGTTTCTTCTTCTTCATTTTGACATAATGTTTATTTCAGCAAATTCCCCCTCAAAGCAAACTTCTATCGACAAAATATGAGATTGAAATTGTTTAAATAGAAAACTTTTCTTGTTGCTGTGCCGTGCATTGTAAAATTCTATTTCTATTTGTTATCGTTCGTAACATTGTCATCAACTTCTTTGGAAACAAAAAAAAAGAGGCGTTTTGTTTTGTTTTTTTTTCTTCTTCTTCTTCTCTTGTTTGTTTTGAACAGTATATGCATATAAATATATTTCTCTCTCTTCTTTTGTGTATTTGTTTATTTGTGCTTAATCGCATTTGTTTCCTTTTTCGAAAAGAAAATAAATTGAAAACTAACGAAAATTAGTGAGCAGAAAAAGCAAAAAGTAAAAAGCTTACGACACTCGGTATTCCCAGGCGGTCACCCATCCAAGTACTAACCGAGCCCGACGTTGCTTAACTTCAGTGATCGGACGAGAACTGGTGTATTCAACGTGGTATGGCCGTAAGCGTATGACTTTCAACGACGACTTGATAACATATCGATGAAACAGAATAAACATCGGTTATCTTTCCATGATTTTGTGTTTTGTCTTGACGAAAGATGATATTTGGAAAAAAAACGTTTATATTTATTTAAGACAAAAACACGAACGACAAGCTTTTATTTCAAAGATAACACAAGTGTATGTAGACATTACTTGTTTCTTGTTTCTTGAAAATGAGTTATAATCATCGTCCGAGTTTTTATTGTGGTCGTTACTCTCCAACGGTCAATGAAAGACCGCCGAGAACCAACTTCGAACGTTCAAGTAAATATAAATTAGACGTAGACATTCAACGAGGAAATCCAATAGCTGGAACATTTGGAAAACGAATTTACGAAGCCAATTGGTTATCAGATTACAATAGAACACCAATTATTTTGGTCGAAATGTCTGCAGAAGAGATCACTGACGAGATTAATTTGTATTTGACACTTAAACACAAACATATTGTCAACACATTTGGTTTAGTAGATCCGAATGATTATCGAACAAGTGAACCTACCTTCCATCTTTTACAAGAATATGCAAAAGATGGAGACTTAGGTGGTTTATTAATAACGCGTACTTTTAATCCTGCACAACATATTCTACTTGAAATATTCATTCAAATTGCGAATGCAATGGTTTATATGACAGAAAAAGGAGTTGTTCATGGTGATCTAGGATGTCGGAATGTTCTTGTTTTTCGAACAGATCCAGATGATCCGAAAAAGAATCTGGTTAAACTAACAGATTTTGGTTTGTCACGAACGAATTCTCAGCGTGTAAATAGGAGTTCGATTTATCCGATTCGTTTTGCTGCTCCTGAAGTTCTTCGTACCAATGGTCGATCAGGATACTCTGAGAAATCCGATGTCTATTCATTTGGTGTTTTCATGTGGGAAGCTTGTTCGCAGGGACGAATGCCATTTGAGTATATCGACAATGATAATGATGTTTGTGAAGCGACGATCACTGGTGAACGATTAAGAAAACCTAAGAAATGTGACAGCAATTTTTGGACTCTGATGAAACTTTGTTGGAATAAAAATCCTAACTATCGACCTTCGTTTGTCGAGATTCGTCAGCAATTAGAAGATATTCAACAAACCGAATCATCATCATCATCTCAATCGTAAGACTACAAAACGAAACAAAAATGATTGTTTCATTCTGTCTTTTTTTTTTGAAGATTATTAACGAATTCGAGTCTAATTGACGAAGACGAACGTTCGTCTTTATTTTCAGTTCAATACGAAATTTGTTCCGATTGTGATTTACGTTACACGCATTATGAATCTCATTTAAATCGATGTCCTGAACAAAAACTTCAATGCGGTATTTGTTCGCAAGAATTTCGACGTGCTGAATTCGAAAATCATTGGAAACGTTGCAGCGGAATATCAATTGAAACCGACGATTCTCCACCGTAAATTTTCTCTTTTCTTTTCGACAAAGTGAAACTCAATTTTACATTTCAGTGAACTTCCTCTTCGAAGAACTCAAAGCGAAAGACCAATAGATCGAAATTCTGAACCTACAGCTGATACGAGCAATTCCTTCCAAAATAAAAGAGACAAATCTCATCGTTTGACTCAAGATCATCCCGTTGCTGTGAAACCCATCAACGAAGAAATTGAAAACGAAGCAGAAGTGGATTGTCAAATTTGCAAGAAGATGTTTCCTTTTTCGAAAATTGAAGCACATGAAGTAATTGTTGAAATAAAATCAATGAATTCACGAGTAATTATTGTGCTTTGTTTAGAAACAATGTAAAACCGAAGAAGAGAAACGTATCGAAGAGCTTAGAGAGTAATTACTCAAGAATTTCAATTTATTTTCTTGATTTTGAATGTTTAGACAAATTGAAGAAGATACAGTCAAAGGACAAGTCCAATGTTTAAATTGTAAACAGCTAGTTGCTATCAAGGACCTTTTAAAACATGAAGTAATTTCATTAAAAAGAAATCTTTCTTTGGTTTTTCTAATTGTTTTATTCAAAGGAAACTTGTTCGAATTCAAAGACAAAAACTCTTGAAAAACCAACGACAAAACCAGAAGCTAAATCGAATACTACTCTGTAAGAATCGAATTCTTTATATATTTCGTTTCTATTAATTTTTGTTTTAGCTTTTCAAAATTCAAGAAAATCTTTTCTTAATTATCAAATGATTTGTTCGATTCACCTTTTTTTTGTTCTTTTAAGAAATAAATTTTGAAAATATAAAGACTATCTACTAAGGCTTCAATTCATTGACACAATCAGTAAGAGTGTTTATTAGAATATTCATTTGAATGCCACTCATGTTTATATAAATCCAAATATTTACCAAATGACGAGAAAAAAAACGATGAATTTTAATAACAAACTTATTTTCAATGTCTTATTATTTGACCTTGCCAATCATTTTCAATTTTCAATGGGTAATCAGGCGTTGAGCGTAAATCCAACAGGAACATTAACAACATTTAATTTAACAACCAATGGATCCAATTGGTTATGGTCGGTATTTTCTTTGATGGGACTTTCTACACTTGTCATTGGATTTTTATCAACACGAGCTCACTCTCGTGAACGAACATTATATTTATTCAATATTTGTATTCTAACCACGACGTCCATTGCTTATTTTTGTATGGCATCGAATTTAGGTTTTGCACCAGTTGAAGTTTCTCAACGTGGTCCCGGTGCACGACAATTTTGGTATGTTCGTTATATCGATTGGATAATAACATCACCGTTAATAATCAGTCAAATTCTTCTAACAGCTGGCCTACCGATTAATACGATTCTTTCGACAATGTTTGTCGATGTCGTTATGATTGTTTGTGGTTTAATCGGTGGTCTCATTTCGACTGAATATAAATGGGCATTTTTTGTATTTGCTTGTATTTCGATGTGTTTGATTTATTCGATTGCTTATTCAGGAATGAAATCATCGGAAAGTACAGCTGGAAAAGAAAATCGTCGAATTTATATGATTCTAATTGTGTGGATTGTCGTGTTCTGGACGCCTTATCCGATAGCTTGGGCGTTATGTGAAGGTTCGAATGTGATTTCTGTTACAGGTGAAATGATATTCTATGGAATCTTAGATATTTTCACGAAACCAGGTTTTGCTTTTTTAATTTTAATTCTTCATCGAAATTTAAAAAAGGAAACCAAACGAAAACAAAACAAGATCGCGTCTGTACAACCGGATATTATTCAAGTTGAATTTTAGACAAACTAATTTCACTTTCTTCGTTGTATTTAAAACTATTCTTCTTAATAATAAAATCTTTTGATTGAATAACTAGACCTATCTATCGAAAATCTTCGCTCGTTCTTTCTTTCTACAAGATTCTATTGGTACTTTGATGAATCAATGGCAATGTGATCTTCATTTTAGTTTTGTTTCTTGTAAAAGAAAAGCAACAATGTTGTCAGATTTATTGAATACTCTTTCATCGAATCCATATTTCGGTGCAGGTGCAGGTCTAATTGGTCTTGGCACAGGTTTAGCTGTTCTCCGTCGAACATCTCAATATGCTTTGATATTTTTTCGTCGACAATACATGATAACTCTTGAGGTTCCAAATAATGACATCAGTTATACATGGTTATTACAGTGGATTTCTCATCAATTACGTGATTCGAGTCGGCATTTAAGTGCTCGAACGACATTGATTAAAAACGATGATCCATCATCACGGATTCAAGCCTCGTATTCATTTGTTCCATCGGTTGGCAAACATTATTTTCGTTATAAAGGCAAATTTATTCAAGTCGAACGAACACGTGAACAAATGATTAATTCCGGTGTTCCATTCGAGTCTGTTCAATTGACAGCATTTGGACAAGATCGATCGATTTACATCGATATGTTAGAACGAGCTCGAGATGCAGCTCTTCTCGCCAATGAAGGCAAAACACTTGTTTATATTCCAACAAGTAAGTCGAAATTGAAATCAGACAGAGAAAAGAAAAGAAAAACGATGGATTTAGTTAATGAATGGCGTTTATTTGGTCATCCAAGACGAAAACGACCATTGAATTCGGTGATACTCGATCACGGTATTATGGATAATCTAATAGCCGATGTTGATCATTTTCTTTCTCGACCAAATTGGTATATCGATCGAGGAATACCCTATCGACGTGGATATCTTCTCTACGGACCGCCAGGTTCAGGAAAGACATCAGCAATTATGGCGATTGCAGGTTTTCAATTGTCGTTTTTTTTTGTATCGAATTGAATATTTTTTCATTCAGGACATTTTGATTTGAGTATAAGTACATTAAATCTAAGTCAAGGCACGATGACTGATGATCGTCTTCAGCAATTGCTAAGCAATGTACCTGAAGAAAGTATTATTCTACTAGAAGATATCGATGCTGCAACTGTCGGACGACATTACGAAAAAGAAGGTTTTTGTTTTTTTCATATTTCAACTAGAATTTCAATTGATTTTCTTGTTCAGACGCCGTAAGATACCAAGGAATGAAACCGTTGACATTAAGCGGTCTGTTAAATGCGCTTGATGGAGTTATTTCAACTGAAGGAAGAATTATTTTTATGACAACGAATTTTATCGAACGGTAAATCGATTTATTGAGAAATAAAAAAGCTAAGAAATAAGTTCGTTTGATAATTTTAGTCTTGATCCTGCACTTATTCGACCGGGTCGAGTCGATTTCAAACAATATATCGGCCCGTTAACACCGAATCAAGTCGAACGAATGTTAATTCGTTTTTATCCTGATGCAACTCGGGATGAAATCGATCGATTTCAAAACGAACTTCGACTTCTCACAAATAACTATTCGAAAGATTTAAGTGCCGCACAATTACAAGGATTTTTTATGCATAATAAAGATTCGATAAACGATGTTTTCGCTAATGTCAAATTACTTTTCTAATTTGTTAAATAAAAAAACAACTATCTTAAACATGATACAAAAAGAGGAAACCAACAGCCTTTTCTCCGTGTGCCTCGAACACCTTGAACATGAATATGAACATGATTTTCGTCGATTTGTTTCATCGAATGATACGTTTCCCACATTGTTAAAAGTTCAGTCGGAAGAAAATCATGTTTATACGCGTAATCAACTGTTGTTTCCGTTTCATCGACAACGATATGCTTTGAAGAAAAGAAAAACAAAACAACAAGATTTCCAAAAACAAAAAAACATGAATTTTGAATTTACAGTAATCGATGCATTGAATGCAATTGATTTATCTGGTTGAATATTTGTTAATAATTCGATGCAATGTCCGATAATATTTCGATGTGCAACGATGATTTCGAATGTTGTTCGAGCATTTTTAATAAACGATTTTTTCAAATGAAAATAATCTCGTTTCAACGAACGCCAATTGCCTTCGATGAGAAATCGACAGAGATAATTATGTTCACGAAAATCGGTATCAATTGAAAAATATTCAATGTCGATTTTTTTCTTTAATTTCAATTGTTTATAAATAATTGTTGCAGTTTCCCGTGTTCGAATAGCTCAAAATTCAACAGACAAATTCTAAAATGTTTTTCTTCTATTAGAATCACTTTTTTTACTATCGGAATGAGTTAATGAATCGAATAGAACATTTTCTGGTAGTTGAGAAATTAAAAAATTCGCAGCATGCCACGCTTGTTTTTGTCCTCGGAGAGTTAAATGACCGTCGGCAATCGTTCGATGTCGTTCATATTGACCATGACGAACAAGATACAAATGTCGAACTGGACTTGAACTCAATCGACTTGTTTCTGATAGATCACTCGAACAACTTGTTATTTCACTATTAACACTCGTAGTTTCGGACAATGAACGACGTTTTATTACGAAAGACATTCGTTCTGCATATTAGCGCCTTTTTATTTCATTTTATTACAAAAGTTAAAAAACACACACACACAACAATATCAATCTTCTTATTGGTCTGCACACATTCATTCTCTTGCGCTCCCATGACCATTCGTTCGTTGTTCTTAAGAACAATAATCATGACCCTAGATATGTACTTGAGTACACTTTTACAGAGCCAGCCCACTATATATAAACTCCAATCGTTTCGTGTGGACACAACATAATTCAATACGAATCAAATAGTTAGCACAATGTATCGAACGATTACACGTCGTAGTTCGACATACGCAAATGTTTATAGACAAAGTATTGAACATCCTGAAAAATTTTGGACAGATCAAGCTCAGAAACTATTCTGGTTTAAACATTGGAGCAAAGTTTATGATAAAACAAATTTTGTCAAACCTCATTGGTTTCAAGATGGACAACTTAATATGAGTTATAATTGTCTCGATAGACATATTAATAAACATGGAAATCAAACAGCTATTATTCACGATTCAGCGATGACTGGAAAAGTTAAACATTTAACATATAATCAAGTTTTAAAGGAAGTTAAAACGTTAGCCAATGTTTTACAGAAAAAATATCATGTTAAGAAAGGTGATGTTGTTCTTATCTATATGCCAATGATACCAGAAGCTATTATTGCTATGCAAGCTTGTGCACGTATTGGTGCTATTCATAATCTCGTGTTTGGTGGATTTAGTGCAAATGAATTAGCAGTCCGAATCAAACATTCAGAGCCAAAAGTTATCATTTCGGGTAATTTGACCATTTTAAATTAAAAAATCTTTACAAACAATATTTATTCATTGTGTATTGCAGTTAATGTTGGATTTGAACCACAGAGAATATTAAATTATAAAAGTATAGTCGATGAAGCTATTAAAAAAAGTGAATTAAATAATGATTCATTGAAATGCATAATTTATAATCGACCTGAAGAAAAACAAGCTGAACTTAAATCTGAAAGAGATCGAGATTGGAATGATCTTATGGATAGTGTCTCAGCGAACAATGATTGTGTTTCTGTAGATGCAAATCACCCACTTTATTTACTCTATACATCAGGTACTACTGGCACTCCAAAAGCCATTGTTCGTCCAACAGGTGGTTATGCAGTAATGTTACAATGGACAATGAGATATCTCTATAATATTCATCCAGGTGAAACATGGTGGTCTGCAGCTGATCTAGGATGGGTAAGATATCCATTTATTCAATTATGATACTGATTCGATTTTTATTAAAGGTTGTTGGTCATTCATATGGTTGTTATGGTCCGTTGTTGAATGGATCAACAACAGTTGTTTATGAAGGCAAACCAGTCGGAACACCAGATGCATCTGCATTCTTTCGAATTCTTCATGATCATAAAGTTGTTGGTTCATTTTGGTCTCCAACAGCTTTGAGAATCATTCGACAGAATGATCCCGAAAATAAACATAGTTCAAAATATAATTTGAATCATTTCCGATCATTATTTGTTGCTGGTGAACATTGTGATCGTGATACTTTAATGTGGGCACGAGAAGTATTTGCTGATAAACCAGTTGTTGATCATTATTGGCAAACTGAAACAGGTGCTCCAGTTACTGCTGTTTGTCTCGGATTAGAAAAGAATCCAGTAAGATTTTTATTTTCATTTTCTTAAGTTTATTGTTTGATTAATAGTATTTGGGTCCTCCTGGTACAGCTGGTCGGCCTTGTGTTGGTTATGATATGCATTTGTTTTCATCAGACACAAAGTCAGTTGAAGAAGATGAATGCTCGAATGATGAACTCGGTCGATTAGTTATTAAACTTCCTCTTCCACCAGGATGTTTCACAACATTATGGAAAAATGATCAATTATTTCATGATACTTATTTCACACGATATCCAGGTTACTATGATACGATGGATGTTGGTATTCGTACAGCTGATGGTTTTATTGAAACTTCATCAAGAGCTGATGATGTTTTGAATGTAGCTGGTCATCGTCTCTCAGGTGGACACATCGAACAAGCTATTGTTGAAAGTGGGAAAGTATCTGAATGTGCAGTTATTGGTTTGAAAGATGATGTTAAAGGTCAAATGCCATTTGCTTTCATCGTTCTTAATAAAACAGTTGAAAATAACAAGTATGTTTTTATTGATGCGAAAATATTAATTTGAAATTTGTGTTCTGTTCAGACCAGAAGAGATCGAAAAAGCGATTGTCGCTTCTGTTCGACGTGAAATCGGTCCTGTTGCAGCATTTAAAAAGATTGTTGCTGTACGACGATTACCAAAAACTCGTTCAGGAAAAGTTGCTCGAAATACTTTGACTGCTTTATTAAATGGCAAATCTTTTCGTATTCCAAGTACAATCGAAGATGCAACTGTTTATGATGAATTACGTAAAGAACTTCTTCAAGCAGGCTATACAAATCTTGGCGAAGTCAATAGAGTTTGAACGAAAGAAATGAAGAGTCTCAAGGATTTTTTTGTAAATTTTTTTATCTGTCGAATAAAGTCTCATGTATAGTGTACAAGAATTTCGTTTTTATTATTTAGATTGAAAATCAGTTGCTTTGTTTTGAATATTTTGTTGACGAGGAACAAGTCCTAAATCGCCTAGAGAGTAATGTGTATTGATTTTGACGTCTGAATTCGGTACTCGATTAAGACCGAGTCGTGTGCCTGGATAAATTCTATTTTTAGAAGTCGTATTGTTTTGTAATAATAATCCTGGTCCATTGAAATGATGTGATGTTAGAAGAATTGCTAAGAATTGTTCGAATATTTCATTACGTTTTTCAATATTCACCGATTGATTTTCTTCATTTGATAACTAAATAAAAAAGTTCGTTCGTTAGTTTATTCTGTTTCGTTTTCGTATCCAATAGAAATCTCCGCGAAATGTCGCTCGAGTTGCAACCTCAAACGAAAAATTCAACTTTTGTCCGTAATGAATGAATCTGATCAATTGAACTCGAATGAATATCAAAACAATGTCTTTTTGTAGTTTAAGATTGAAATATGTTCGTCAAAAGCACACTGAATTACAAAAAATACTCCGATTGGTCGAAAATAAAGTTAGAAATACGTATTTATTTTTGTGTGTCTGTAGCCATACGATATATGTGCTAACCTTCAAAAGTACCCATTTTATGCACTTTCTAACAAGACTGAGGAGTATAAATATAGCTGCTTTTGACAAAATAAGTTCTTTATTTCTACAGGTAAGGTTTCTCGCTTTTTTTGTACCGAAAACTGCGTTTGTAGATAAGAAATTTTACTGTTAAAATACCTGGATTGTATCAGCAATAGCTGCTGCTGCTTGATCGATGATATTTTTGAGAAGATTATTTTCTTCTTTTAAATGATTCAGTTCGATGAAATGATTTTCTTGACTCGACGTTTGTTTTTCTTCCGTTGAAAGATCTTTGCTTCTGTAAAATTGAAATTCTTTAAAACGATGTTATTTAGATATCCGATTGATTTTACATCGAATTCTCTTGATTTTCTTCTGTTAGAATACTTTGATCGACTAGTTCTTTGTTTTCTATTTGACAATCTTTTAATTTTTGATATAACATTCGAATAATCTAAACAAATCGAATTCGTTTTGTTTTATCTATCGACGAATTCTTTTACATTTTCAGTTGTAAAATATTTTTTTGCAGATTCATTTTGTAGATCTTCAAGAATGGCAACTGTTCTTGTCAGATGTTGATTATTTTCATTTGTCTTCTGATTTTTATCGATCAGTTTGTCTAATTGACTGGATAGATCATTGATTTGATTGTTGAGATAGAAATTCTCTTGAATAGCACGTTTGATTGTATTTGATATTTGACTTTTTGAATTTCGTCGAAATTCAATGGCTAAATCATTGAGATATTCGATCGCTTCTTTTTTTAAACTAATAGAAAATGTCGAAATTAAATTGAAGATGAAGAACGAAGAAACCAACCGATCTTTGAAAAAGATCAAAGAGATTTCCATTTGTTCGAGAGCATTTTTATAAGCTTCTTCTTTTTTTAGTAAAAGATTTTTTAAATCATCGATCGTTGATTCTAAAGATTCACGTTGATATTTAAAATCTTCTAATCCGACTAGACGTGTCTCTAAAATGTAAATTTTCTAGAATTTCTATCGAACAGCTAATTTTGTGATAAATGACTTAATAACATATTTTCGTTTTCTAATTTTTCAGTTTCTGATTGACGATTTTCTTTTTCAGTTTGCAATTTTTTCTCGTACGAATCTTTTTCATTTTGTTTTGCTTGTTGTAAACCAATTAATCGATCATTTAAATCGAACATTTGTTCATTTCTTAGTTCTAATTGTTTCTTTAAATAAGTTGAAATATCATGTTTATCTTTGACTAAAATTTCGAATTGATCGCCGTACGATCGAGCCATGAGTTCAAGTTCATCGCAACGTTTTTGATATCTGAATGCAAAAGCCAAAAGTCAATCTATTCATTCTTTCTAGATTTCGAAAATGTATCGAACAATTGTTCGACGAGGTTCAACTTATGCAAATGTTTATCGACAAAGTATAGAACATCCTGAAAAATTTTGGACAGATCAAGCTCAGAAACTATTCTGGTTTAAACATTGGAGCAAAGTTTATGATAAAACAAATTTTGTCAAACCTCATTGGTTTCAAGATGGACAACTTAATATGAGTTATAATTGTCTCGATAGACATATTAATAAACATGGAAATCAAACAGCTATTATTCACGATTCAGCGATGACTGGAAAAGTTAAACATTTAACATATAATCAAGTTTTAAAGGAAGTTAAAACGTTAGCCAATGTTTTACAGAAAAAATATCATGTTAAGAAAGGTGATGTTGTTCTTATCTATATGCCAATGATACCAGAAGCTATTATTGCTATGCAAGCTTGTGCACGTATTGGTGCTATTCATAATCTCGTGTTTGGTGGATTTAGTGCAAATGAATTAGCAGTCCGAATCAAACATTCAGAGCCAAAAGTTATCATTTCGGGTAATTTGACCATTTTAAATTAAAAAATCTTTACAAACAATATTTATTCATTGTGTATTGCAGTTAATGTTGGATTTGAACCACAGAGAATATTAAATTATAAAAGTATAGTCGATGAAGCTATTAAAAAAAGTGAATTAAATAATGATTCATTGAAATGCATAATTTATAATCGACCTGAAGAAAAACAAGCTGAACTTAAATCTGAAAGAGATCGAGATTGGAATGATCTTATGGATAGTGTCTCAGCGAACAATGATTGTGTTTCTGTAGATGCAAATCACCCACTTTATTTACTCTATACATCAGGTACTACTGGCACTCCAAAAGCCATTGTTCGTCCAACAGGTGGTTATGCAGTAATGTTACAATGGACAATGAGATATCTCTATAATATTCATCCAGGTGAAACATGGTGGTCTGCAGCTGATCTAGGATGGGTAAGATATCCATTTATTCAATTATGATACTGATTCGATTTTTATTAAAGGTTGTTGGTCATTCATATGGTTGTTATGGTCCGTTGTTGAATGGATCAACAACAGTTGTTTATGAAGGCAAACCAGTCGGAACACCAGATGCATCTGCATTCTTTCGAATTCTTCATGATCATAAAGTTGTTGGTTCATTTTGGTCTCCAACAGCTTTGAGAATCATTCGACAGAATGATCCCGAAAATAAACATAGTTCAAAATATAATTTGAATCATTTCCGATCATTATTTGTTGCTGGTGAACATTGTGATCGTGATACTTTAATGTGGGCACGAGAAGTATTTGCTGATAAACCAGTTGTTGATCATTATTGGCAAACTGAAACAGGTGCTCCAGTTACTGCTGTTTGTCTCGGATTAGAAAAGAATCCAGTAAGATTTTTATTTTCATTTTCTTAAGTTTATTGTTTGATTAATAGTATTTGGGTCCTCCTGGTACAGCTGGTCGGCCTTGTGTTGGTTATGATATGCATTTGTTTTCATCAGACACAAAGTCAGTTGAAGAAGATGAATGCTCGAATGATGAACTCGGTCGATTAGTTATTAAACTTCCTCTTCCACCAGGATGTTTCACAACATTATGGAAAAATGATCAATTATTTCATGATACTTATTTCACACGATATCCAGGTTACTATGATACGATGGATGTTGGTATTCGTACAGCTGATGGTTTTATTGAAACTTCATCAAGAGCTGATGATGTTTTGAATGTAGCTGGTCATCGTCTCTCAGGTGGACACATCGAACAAGCTATTGTTGAAAGTGGGAAAGTATCTGAATGTGCAGTTATTGGTTTGAAAGATGATGTTAAAGGTCAAATGCCATTTGCTTTCATTGTGCTTAACAAAGCCGAAGAGAATACAAAGTTAGCTTTTGATTCTTTTAAGTTGAATTATTTTGTATTGATTTTATCTGTGATTTAGCCAAGAAGATATTGAAAAGGCAATCGTTGCAACTGTTCGTCAACAAATTGGTCCTGTTGCAGCATTCAAAAAATTCGTTCCAGTAAAACGATTACCCAAAACCCGTTCAGGAAAAGTTGCTCGAAATACTTTGACAGCTTTATTAAATGGCAAACCATTTCGAATTCCAAGTACAATCGAAGATGCAACTGTTTATGATGAAATTCGTGAAGTTCTCACAAAAGCTGGTTATACAAATCTCGGAGCAGGAAGTGCAATGTAAAACATACCTAATCAACCGTGTTTCCAAAGATTTGATTTGATCAAGATAGAACTCTTTTTGTTCTTGGCTTAATACTGGTGGATTTGTAAATAACACATTATCAACGTCTTTCTTCTTTGTTTTTTTTGATTTTTTCTTCATATTTTTATTCTGTTTCTTTGACGAAGACATTAATGTATATTTAGTAGTTTTTGATGATACCTTTCTATCTTAGCGCGAAGTTTTTGTTTGTCTAACAACAACTGAAAAATAAAACAGCTTAACTGGATATAATTTGTGTGAATTGAAAATTCAAGAAAATGTAAAACAAGTTTAAAGAGTTTTTTTCTCTTAGACGGTTTGATGAGAGGAACATCGAAGAGAATTAAACGACAACAACGTAAAGAGAGAGAGAGAGAGAAAAAAGAAGAAGAAAGAAAAACACGGCAGTAGAAGTTTTTCTGACAGAAGAAAAGGTAAGACTAAGCAACATCTCTCTTCATCGCAATGCGTTCGTCTCTTAATTAGAAAATCTAAATAGAACGAGAAAAAGAAAAGACTAAAGAGAAAGATTTACTCTTGCTGATTTTCCGTTGGCTTTATGTGACTTTTCTACACGCCGCACAATTCATTGGTAAACGAACAAATAGACGAAGAAGAAAAAAGATCGTTAAATAAATATATATAATTATGGGATGTACACCATCGGTTGCACCACCAACAGCAGTTGCGCCAGCTGAACAAAATGAAGGCAATAGCCATCTAATATTTACTGTCGATGAAAGATTAAAATTAAAAGAAGTTTGGGTTATTGTTAAACAAAATAATCTGAAAAAATTAGGCGATGATATTATGACAAAGTAACTAACGAGATCTCTTTGTTGTTGTTTTTCTTTGTATTTTTATTTTGTATTTGTAGAACATTAGGCAAGAATGCAACTTTAATTAACTATTGGCAAAATGCGTCGTTTCTTAATCAAAATAATTTAACTTTCAATGAAAATGAATCATTTGTTAATACAGATGCCCTTGCAAAACAATCATTTAAACAACATGGTTATAAAATTCTCGAAAAAATCGATCAATTAATCATGATTATGGTAACACGTGTGACGCCAACGACTAATAATGATAGTATACTGAAAGATTATTTTCAAAAAGTTGCTGATGCACATGCAGAATATAGAATCAAACAAGATCATGTCGATGTAAGACGAAAGTCATTGAAAAAATTTTTTGAAAGAAGATGAACTTTGCGTTTTTCTTTTTTAATGAATAGATGCTCTGTGAATCCATAATTGAGTGTTTCAAAGCTTTGATGTATCAACATGGCAACGAATGGACAATAAAACATGAATCAACATGGGGCAAATTATTAGGTCTTATCACAAATCAATTTCTATTACCTCAAACAAACAAAAGTGTCTCGTGATGTAATGTTTTGTTTATTTTAATTTTCTAAATTTGTTTTTTTTTTAATAAATATGACTTTTATCTCTAATCAATTTGGTGTAATTTACCATTAAAGTGAACTGAATCTCTTCCGCCAGAGACAGATATGTAAAACACAACTGACGTCACCATTTTAACCTTGGATACGAGAAGAAGAAAAAAGAAGAATTCCTCTTGATGTGCATTCGAAGATCTCTGTCGTTCAATTTCTCATGTTTTACATAACGAGAGTAAAAGAAAAGAAAAGACTGAGAAGATTTCATTTTACGCATTTTCTTTTTCTTGCCTCTTTGCATTTAACTATTAATTAAATAAAGGATAAAAACGAATGTTCTGTTCTAAGTAGTTTTTCTTTCTTTTTTACAACGGCTTAGCATTTTAAAATACGGTCGATGTTTTTTTCTTCTTCTTGTTTTCACAACTAACACAAAAGCTTAAATATCAGAAGTTTTGTCTGATACTTTAGTAACAATCGTCATGATTTGAATATCATCGAATCAATTGACGAAAATCACATGTAAAAATTTCCGTTCTGCAATGCAAACTTCCGATGTGCGCTTCCGCATTATTATTATTATTAAACTGCAGATAGATTCTTTCGTAAAAGTATATACGAGTGCAATTATAAAAGACCCGAGTCTTTCTTTATAAGATCATGCAAAGTTCAATGTAATCAACGAGTAAAATGATAAATTTTTTTTCTCTTCACCCACACACAGATGTCGTCAATAGTCAAACATTGAAATTTTATTTAAAAATAAAAAAAAGTCACGTAAACCAATTGAAATTTTTGATAATTTCGAAAGTTTTTTTTGTATTTAATCTCAAAATTGAATTGAATCTCAAGATAGAAATAAACCTCCTTGAACTCGAATGAATACTTCCGATTCGTTGAAATGCAACCAAACCGATAAGATTCCCATTGTTCTTCGTCGAAAGGTTTTCGAATCGATTTGCCCTTCTTCTTCTTCTATTCGATCTATTTGAACATCACAGTGAACATTTATTTGTTTTCTTATTTAGTTTAGTTAGTTGATTTCCATTAGCTTTGTTAAATGGCAAGCAAAAGTATAGCTGTGAGTTGACTCGTTCATCTTCGTTTGTTTGTTTTGTTTATTTGATTGTCTCGTTCGACAGGATATTCAGCATAAAGGCAAATTTGTTGTTGAACCATCGTCCTCGTCTGGCAAATTGAATACTGCCGATTGGCCGCTTCTTCTCAAAGTAGTTTTCACATGAATTTTCGAATTTTGTGAATTTATTTCTCGTTGCGATTTAGAATTTCGATCGTTTAAATGTTCGTTCAAATCATTACACACGTACGAAATGAATATTTTCGATCGAAATCGAATTGATTTGTTTGTTTGTTTGTTTTTCAGCTGTTCCTCAAGGTTGTTCGCCATTACAACGACCGATCGAGGAATACATCAAGTAAAACTTCGCTTTTTTTTCGAATTGTAAAACTCGAAAAATTCTCGTAGATCGGGTTTTATTAATTTGGACAAGCCAGTGAATCCATCGTCTCACGAAGTCGTTGCTTGGATCAAACGAATTCTTTGCAAAGCACTGCCTGTATCGAAAACAGGTCACTCAGGTACCTTAGATCCGAAAGTATCGGGCTGTTTGATCGTTTGCATTGAACGTGCAACACGTCTTGTTAAATCACAGCAATCGGCTGGTAAAGAATATATCGGTGTTGTTCGTTTTCATTCGCCGATTGACGATGTCAAAAAAGTCGAACGTGTAAGAAAAAAATCGAATTTGAAGGAAAAAGAAATTCAATGTTTGGACTTTCTAGACACTCGAATCGTTGACAGGAGCTGTTTTTCAGAAGCCACCGGTTATCGCTGCTGTTAAACGTCAATTACGTATTCGAACAATTTACGAAAGTAAATTATTGGAATACGATCAACGACGAAATCTTGGTAAGATTGGAGTTTAGTTTTTGAGAGAGAAAACTCGATTGTTTTTTTGTTTATCAAGGTATTTTCTGGGTTAGTTGCGAAGCTGGAACATATATTCGAACATTATGTGTTCATATGGGTCTTTTACTTGGTGTCGGTGGTATCATGCAAGAACTTCGTCGTGTTCGATCGGGTATTCAATCGGAAGCGGTAAATCATTCTCAACAAAAAACTCAAATTCGTTCTCTATGTTCTTCGTGTTTTTTTTTCAGGAAGGAATGGTAACAATGCACGATGTTATCGATGCAACCTACGCTTATATGCACAATAAAGACGAAACTTATCTTCGTCGTGTTGTTAAACCTTTAGAAGCTTTGTTAGTCTCACATAAACGTATTATTATCAAAGATAGTGCCGTAGGTTTTCTCGATTTTTTGCTTTTTGTTTGAATAAAAACTTCGTGTAAATTAGGTCAATGCCGTTTGTTATGGTGCGAAAGTATTATTACCTGGTATTCTTCGTTTCGAAGATGGAATCGAACTCAACGAACAAATCGTTATAACAACAACGAAAGGCGAAGCTGTTGCTTTGGGCATTGCGTTGATGACAACAGCAACAATGGCGACATGTGATCACGGTATTGCAGCGAAAATTAAACGTGTTGTTATGGAACGTGATACTTATCCACGAAAATGGGGATTTGGTCCTGTTGCATCGAAAAAGAAATTGATGATTAAAGAAGGTATCTTAGGTAAATTCGGTAAACCAACTGAACAAACACCGAAGAATTGGCGTGAAATGCTCTATGATGTTAGTGCAACGCCGCCTGCTGCTAAAGTAAAAACAAGATTTGCTTTTTCGAATGTCTGGAAAATTGTGATTTTAGCGATCATTGGACGAATCATCGACGGTCGATGAAAGCAAAAGTGAAAAGAAGAAAAAAGATAAAAAACAAAAGACCGAAGATGATGACGATGATGACAACCAAATGCAAACATCATCGGTAGCTGATGATTCAGTAAGAGAATATTCATCGAATGAAAATCGAATTTTGTTTTTTCTTTGTTATTTAGACAACAAGTGAAAAAAAACATAAAAAACACAAGAAGAAAAATAAGGAAGATTCCGATTAAATACCGTTTTTTGTTATTTGTTTCATTTTTTTTGTTTGTTTTTGTTTGTTTGTTATATTCTGCCAGCCAGTGTGGCATCAACAAAAAGAAGAAAATAAAAAAAAATATTAGCGAATTACATTGACTTTCATTTATCGAGATAAAGTTCTCATACTACTCGATCTGTATCTAGTTGTTTTTTTTTAAAAACAAAAAGTGATAAGAACGTCGTACTTTTTGCTTCTTTTTTATCGAACAAAACCAAGTTTCGTACTTGAAAACGACATTTACAGTTAAATAGGTCGCATATTTCTCACTTTTAGAATTTTTTGCAATGGATAGTTCGCATTGTACTGATCCCGGTGCTCCTCAAACACACGAAGCACAAGGTCTAGTAGAAGACATCGCTGAAATCAGTACCTATAAAACAGGTCAAGGCAAAGCAGCGATTGTCATATTTACAGACATCTTTGGTTATGCATTTCCTAATGCTCGAAAACTAGCCGATCGTTTAGCCGCTGCTGTTGGCGCAACTGTTCTTATTCCTGATTGTTTCAATGGAGATCCAGTGGATGCCGATGATCCTAATCGTAGCGAAAAAATGCCTCAATGGAGAGAAAGACATCCAACTAGTAATTCATGTGCTATTGCCGATAAATTAATTTCGACAATCAAAGGACATTATGATTCGATTCAAGTGAATTTTTCTTATTATTCGATAATTTCAAATTGAAATATCTAGGTAATTGGATTTTGTTATGGCGCAAGAGCGGTTGTTCATTTGATCAGTCATGCTGAATTATCGTCAGCAATAAAAGCAGGTGCCGTCGGACATCCGTCGAGATTAGAAAAAGAAGATACAGCAATCATTAAACGACCAATTCTTTTCCTTTGCGCCGAAACTGATCGCGCATTTCCTGACGAACTCAAAGCACATTTCGAAAAAGAATTAACCGAGAATGGTCTCGGTACATTTCGAACATATCCTGGAACAGTTCATGGATTTGTTGTTCGGCCAGCTGATACCGAACAATCGAAAGAACAATGCGAAATCGCTATTCAAGACGCCATTGAGTTTTTTAAAAAGAATCTTTAAATCTTTTTTTTCGCCAATAAAAAGTAAACCATTTTTTTTAATCATTCTCTCGATTTCTTGTCTTGGAAATCCGATGGAACTCATCAAAATATCGCATATCTTTTCCATTGGCCTACATTCCAGATAGTCAATTGTTCATCATTACGAAAATGTCATTGAAATTTCAGGAGACGGGAGAGAAAAAAAATGTCAATTTAAAATGAACAAATAAACAAACGAATCCTAGTTTGTTGACTGAGACAATAAAAAAGAAAATCACATTTCTTTTTCGGCTGTTTTCGAACTTGTTGTACAAATAAAAAAGAAGAAAAATGACCTCGAAATAAATGATTGACAAAAACAAAAATAGAATCAAATGAAAACATGTGCCGAACAGTTGCCTATCGAAATTTGGATTTCAATTTTTCAACATTTCGAAATTCATGATTTGCTCTATGCATTCAACAATTTAAACCGTTATTTCAACGAAATTCTCTCGTCTGATCATCTTTTATTGCATGTTCAACTAGAAAAATGCGAACAATTCTACAGACAACTCGCTTTTCTCTCTCCTTGGCCGAGTTCGATTCTAAATCGAATTGTTTATTTGAAATCTTCGACACAAGGTCACGGCAAATATCTCTCACAATTTCTCTATTGGCATGGTAGTCAACTTCTTCGATTAAAATCATTAACAATCGAAGTCAATCGACAAGAACTTCGTCCGAATTCTATCGAATATTTGTCTTGTCATCCAATTGAATATCTTTCGATTGCATGTGTACCAACTGAAGATCTTCTTCAAGCAATTCTCTCGTCATCGAAACTCTACAAATGTCGTTTATATTTTTGGCCAACGAACATCAACAATCTCAATTCAACTGTGCAAATTCTCAGTGAAATTCGAATACTTTTTATTAAATTAAAAGACGGATCAAATCATTCGTTGACTCATTATCTTCTATCGAATATGCCGAATCTGAAACGATTAGAAATCGTTGCTGATCATGTTCATGAATATCTAACAAAATCGATTTCGATCTTATCGAAACTTGAACGATTGAAACTAACTTGGCTACGTCGAAGTATGTCAATTGATTATTTCGATGATTTATTAACAATTCTACCGAATATTGAATATATTTCACTTGGTTTCTATTATTTTCGATTGAGTGAATCGTTTTTCGAGAATTTACTCGATCGTTGGTGGTCGAAATTCGATCGAATACGTTTCGTTGAATTATTCATTCGATCAAATGGTTTAGGAAAATTAATCAACAGCAATGAACATCATCTGTTCGATGATTATTGTCGAAAGACATTAACTCGAATCAATAGCCGAAACGATGTGTATTTCAATATAAAATGGATTGAAGAAAATCCTAAAATTCATTCAATTATAATTACAATAAAAAAATGTTAAATCGCCTTTCTTTTCAACGAATATGTAATCACAGATAAATTTAACTTGTCAATTTTCAATTGAATAAAGTATTTAACTTGTCAAATGACACAATCATCGAATTTCGAATTTTTCCTTGATTATTAATGAACCATATGTTTATCGAGATAATTGTTAACCTTGTTCGTTGGATAAAAAAAAACGTGAAAAATTATGATAATGATCTATCGTAGATAAGCAAGAGCGATCGAATTGCTCGATTTGTTTTAGATTAAAACGAAACTGATTTTTCTTCTTCAATTGCGATCTAATTCTATTTGTTTAGTCAATAGGAAATGAACTATTCCATCAAATTGATTCGATGTTTAGTATTTGCTCTTGTCTTATCAATCGTCACCCTTACCAAACGGGATTAGGTTATGTGAAACGAACAAAAGAACAATTCATATTTTTTTTTCTTTCGTTCATTCTTCTATCGAAGACAAAAGTGATTTTACACATGTTACACAAGAGAACAAAACTACAACGACACTATTAGATCAACGTAAGAGACATAAACGTGCTTTAGACACGGTCAATCATCTTTAACAATTCGACACGAGTAAGTCAACGAAAGCTTTTAATTCTCAACTTCTTTTAACATGTCGATCGGCGTCGTTCTTCTTTTTCTTCAAAACAAAAATATTCTCATCGGATGACAAATAAAAGCAAAACTATTGAGAGAATTGATTGATCAATGTATAAATATAATCTTGTTTGAGCTTTTGTTTTTCTTTGCTGTCTTGTGATTGCCACCTGAAGATAAACATATTTTCATCTAAAAACATTCCGCTGTTAGTTTGTTTGACGTTTAATTTCATTCATCGACTTGCATAGTTGATTAACTTGTATTTATTATTCTTTCTTATTTTCTTTTTCTTTTTGATTGAAAAAAAGCACAAAACCAACTCTTATCGTTTGCTCGATCAAATGTAAAAAACATATGTGCATCCGTTAAGAACCAAACTGTTTTTTTTTTCTTCAAAATTTATAACAAAAATACAAAAAAAGAAAAAGCAAACGAAAGAATCAATTACATCAAAAGAACGCATATGACGATGATGATGATGATGATGATAGGGAATAACAGTAGTAATAGCAACAGCCGTCGTCTGTCTTTCGCTCTCTCTCTCTCTTCATTTTTTGTGTATAAATATATAAATACGTGTAAGCTCTCCTCCTCACGTCCTCTCATCATCATCATCATCGACAAACGAGCGAAATAGAGAGAGAGAGAGCGCGAAAGAGGGAAGAAAAGGGAGAGAGAGAAAGCCGAGAAAAATTATTATGCATTGTTTTTTCCTCTTATTCTG
>Ga0209930_1001863_pt1 | contig 29083 bp, 23 predicted proteins | sample ThiBiot_500_biof_2_FD_183948 | JGI IMG/M metagenome (GOLD analysis project Ga0209930, IMG submission 183948) | Wastewater bioreactor microbial communities from Cape Town, South Africa - Thiocy_cont_500_biof (SPAdes) | ecosystem: Engineered > Bioreactor > Thiocyanate-remediating >... | reverse complement strand
CGTGGGGCGGTGTGCTGGCCCGGCTGGACCAGCCGGATTCCCTGAAAGGGCAACCGGCTTATGTCGTGGCGGCAGCCCAGCGGGTTCATGATCGCGGCTATGCCGAAACCGGCACCGGGCGAATCCGTTACAACGCCACATTCGACCTAACCAACAATCCGAGTGTGGTGCGCGGATTCGAGACCACGGCCAGGCAGGATGTGCAGGGCATTGCGTCCGCGGAACTGACACTCGACAGCACGGCGATCCGTCTGGCGGTCGGTGCACGCTCCACCAATCCGCGCGACCATCAGGTTCTGGTGCTCGACAACAGCTATATCGCACAGCGCATCGGCAATGCAGCGGTCTATGCCGGTTACATGACCCATTGGTGGGGACCGGGCCATTTTTCTGCGCTGTCGCTTTCCAACAACGCACGCCCTTTTCCGCAGGTCGGCATTACGCGGATTTCGACTGCGCCGTTTGAAAGCCCGTGGCTTTCATGGATTGGCCCCTGGCAGGCAGAATTCTTTGTCGGCTGGCTGGATGGGCCGCGGCGGGAGCGCAACACGCTTTACAATGGTTTGCGCGTTACGTTCAGCCCGCTGCCAGGCCTCGAAATCGGCCTTGCCCGCACCGACCAGTTCTGCGGCGAAGGGCAGGTCTGTAAGCCCATCGCCACCTATTTCAATTTTACCAATGACCCCGGCCATCCGAGCCCCACCAACGATGAAGGGGTGTTCGATGTCCGTTACACCAACAAAATCCGCGGTGTGCCGTTCGAGATATACACCCAGATCATGAATGAGGATTCGAGCCCGATCACCCATTCTGGATCGAGCCATCTGTTCGGCGCCAGTGTCTGGCTGCCATTTTCCGAAGCGACTGCGCGGTTGACGGTGGAATATACCGATACTATCGCGACGCGGGATATTTTTAGTTTCGGCAACTACCTTTACAGCTTCACTTATAACAATGCCATGTATCTAGATGGTATGCGCTATCGCGGCAATGCGATGGGGTTCAGCCTCGACAATGATTCGCGTCTGGCCACGGTGCAGTTCAGCATGATCGACAAGCGTAATGTCACCTATTCATTGACCTATCATCATGCGAATATTTCAGTGGCCAATCCAATATATCCCCAAGCGAACGTACTGACGCACGTACCGGTTACCATCAATATGGGTGAGGCGCGGTTGAGCGTGCCTTACAGCACCATGCGGTTTCAGCTTGTGGGCCGGCTGCAGGACAACCAGTTGCCGCCCGATCATGGTTTTGCCGCCGCTGTGGAAGCAATCGTCAGTCTCAATCTCTAATCTGGCCGCACACCGCCGGGAATGCTTGCGGCGGCAAGGCGGTATGTTATGAAGTTGCCGCAATCCCGAGGGTATCGCATGGCTGGTCAAGGCTTGAGCCCGTGCCGGAAGGAAAGGCGCTTTGCCCGCGCCTTACGGATTTCGGCCCGCATAGGCCTTGGGCTCGCCCTTACGGCCTGTGTGGCACTGGGCTTCGCGCCCAGCGGTGAAGCCCAGACCGGGGGTCTTGGCGGCGATATTTCCGGCATCCTGCAACAGATGCAGAACAACGGCACGCAGGGTATTACCGTGCCGTCGTCCGCACGACAGCCTCAGTCCCAGACAATTCAGGCGCCGAGTGGCCCGCCGCCTGTCACTGTGCCCTCTCGTGTTGAACTGGTGATGTCGAAACGGGCCGGCCTGCCGCTGCGCCAGTTCGGCTATGATGTCTTCACCGGCATGAATCAGGTCACCGTTCCGCAAGTGGGGTCGGTGCAGGGCTATTATGTTCTCGGGCCCGGCGATCAGCTTCACATCAGCCTGCGGGGACAGGAAAATGCCGCCTACGACGTGTATGTGGGCAATGACGGCAATGTAACCCTGCCGAAGCTGCCGCCAGTTCGCGCGGCCGGCCGGACCTTCTCGGATTTTCAGGCTTCGCTCGAAGCGGCCGTGAAGCAGGCTTATGTCGCCACCAGTGTCTATGTCTCGGTCGGCCAGTTCCGGCAGATCAATGTGACTGTGGCTGGTGAGGTCAATGCGCCGGGCGTGAAACAACTGACCGGCATGTCTTCGCCGCTGGATGCGCTGATCCTGGCCCTCGGTGTGAAGAATTCCGGCAGCCTGCGCAATATCAAGATTCTGCGCGGCGGGCGGACCATTCCCTTCGATCTTTATCGCACGCTTCTGGTGGATAGTACCGCGCGCCCCGTTCTTCTGACCGATGGCGACCGCATCGTGGTGCCGCCGGTGGGCAAGGTGGTGGCGGCGAGCGGCTGGGTCGGCCGGCCGGGCATTTTCGAACTGGCGCCCGGGCAGGACCGGATGCCGCTGAGCGAGTTGTTGCGGTTGGCGGGGGGGCTGCAGGTACGCGGTGCCTATCGTTATTCGCTGTTGACGACGGGTGCGGGGGGCGCGCGCGCGATGGATGCGCTGACCTCGCTCAAAGGTGAATATGCCAAGGACGGTGACGTCCTGTTTGTGGAGCAGGCTGTCAGCACGGAGGAAGGATCGTTCCAGCTATTGGGGCCCACCAGCCTCGCCGGTTCCTATTCCCTTTCCAAATATTCGACATTGGCCGACCTTCTGCGTTCACCCGGCGCGATGGGGCAATCGCCCTATATGCTTCTGGGCGTGATTTCGCGCATGGATCCGCGCACGCTTCAGCGCAAGGTGGTGGGGTTCTCACCGACCGAAATTCGTGACGGCCGTGCCAATATAACCCTGCAAAGCCGCGATATTGTGCGGGTGTTCAGCCGCAGCGAATTCGATCAGCTTGTCAATGCCGTGAATATCTATTCGGCCCGGCTCGATTATCTCGATGTGGTGAATCAGCCGGGTATGCTGGGGTCCGCCGCGGAGATTTCCGCCCATGCCCAGCAACAGGCGGTGAATGCCGCGATCTATGCTTCGGTCGTGCCCGGCGGTGGATTGAATCCGTATTGGCCGGGCATGTCGCAATACGCGACCAATATGGCCAATCCTGCTTTTGCAGGCACGATGACACCCAATGGAATGCAGGGTGGTGCCGTACCTGGGCAGAATCCCAATCTGCCCTTGCAACAGCAGGGGCAATATCCTGGCGTTGTTCCGGGCGCCACGCAAAATCCCTATGCGGTTGGTCAGGGCGCGATGGGCGCTGCCGCCCAGCCTTATGGAACAACAACCGGGCAAGTGCCGGGGCAGATACCGCAACAGACCTATCCGCAACTCTATCAGCAAAACCCGTATTACGGTGCGCAAGGCACCACTTATCCCACGACGGGTTATCAGGGCGCGGCGGGCTATCCGAATGCGACGGGCTATTCCAGTTATTTGCAGCGCATGGGTGTGAACGGCGTGCCCGCACCTGGGGCGCCCGGCTATTCGCAATATCTCTACGATCAGCGCCAGATCGCCTTGCAGCAGCAGAACGATCAGATTCAACAGGCAATCTCCGGCCCCTTTGCGCTGGACCAGCGGATGTCGAGCGAAGGCAACATTCCGGTGAATGCGGAGATCGTCAACGTCGCCCAGTTGTCGAGCCAGATCGGGGTGGCGCCTGACGTGATGATCAGTTTCCTTGCCGATCACCGGGTGACGTTGTCCGGTGCGGTACGCGGGCCGGGCACGTTCCTCGTTGGCGGGCCTGTTGCCCTGGAGGATCTGGTGGAATCCGCCGGCGGCCCGCAGAAGTGGACCGACATGTCGCGCGTGGATCTCCAGCGTACCCTGGTGAACACCAAAACCGGGCAATCGAAAACCACGCAATCCACCATCGCACTCGATGGCGCGAAGCTCGCGAGTGTGGAAGTGTTGCCGCGCGACACCTTCCGCTTCGATCCCGTCTATACCGATGCCGATCAGGGCACGGTGGCGGTGCAGGGTGAAGTGCGTTTCCCCGGCAATTTCAGTCTGGTGCGTGGGCAAAGGCTGTCCGAGCTGCTCAAACAGGCGGGCGGGCTGACGCCACAGGCCTATCCCTATGGCGCGGTGTTCCTGCGCAAATCGGCCGCCCAGGTGCAGCAGGACGGATATGAGCGTGCGGCGGAAGACATCCAGAAGCAGTTGATGATGGCCGTGGCCCAGGGTTCCACATCGAACACCGGCGCACCGAATGCGGACGCAGCGGCCTTCCTGCAGGGGCTTGTGCAGCAGCTGCATAACACGCGCGCATCGGGCCGCGTGACCGTGGTGGCCGATCCCGCCGTACTGGCGACCAAGCCGGAAGACGATGTGGTGCTGCAGCCAGGCGATTTCCTCTATATCCCGCAACGGCCGAGCGACGTTACCGTGGTGGGCGAGGTGTTGAACCCCGGCAGCTATCCGCAGAAACCCAACATGAATGTGGAAGACTACATCAGTCAGGCAGGTGGCTATGGCCGCTATGCCGATGACGGCTACGTCTTCATCGTGAACCCGGACGGGTCTTCACGCCAGATGGACGCGGGCCTGTTCCACTTCAATTCGGATCAGCTTGCACCGGGCTCTCTGATCGTGGTTCCGCGCAATCTGCGCCCGACGGAATTCCAGCAGTTGACGCTTCTCGTCAGCAAGGTGTTCTCCGACCTCGCCGTCGCCGCCGCATCGCTGTCGGTGGTGAGCAGGTAGCAGAAGGTTGGCTTGGAACACTGTCCGGTTGACCGTCGCGGAGCGCCTCCATATGGTCCCTGCCTTTGGAGGCCCGTAGCTCAACGGTAGAGCGTCTGACCTTATAATCTGAATAATCTGAGGGTCGATGGCTCGTCCCATCTGGGCTCACCATCTTCCATCAGGGCAGGCTCTCACGAAGGGCGGGCACAAGGCAGGCGACCCATGTTCGACTCCCAGAAGATTCTGCGCCTGCGGAGAGATTGATGGCAGAGGCGCTTTCCATCGCCGGGCATCGTATCGGGCCGAACCAAGCCTGTTTCGTGATTGCCGAAGCGGGGGTCAATCACAATGGTGACACGGGCCTGGCGTTACGGCTGATCGATGCGGCGGCGGATGCCGGTGCCGATGCCGTCAAGTTCCAGACGTTTTCCGCCGAACGGCTGGCCAGCGCTGTCGCGGGTATGGCGGACTATCAGAAGCGCAATACCGGCCAGGATATTTCGCAACTGGAGATGCTGAAGGCGCTGGAGCTGGACGAGGCTTCCTGGCCCGATCTGCTGGCGCGCTGCCGGGCGCGCGGAATCGTTTTCCTGTCTTCTCCTTTTGATGAATTGGCGGCCGATCTGCTGGACCGCATTGATGTCCCGGCCTTCAAGATACCTTCGGGCGAGATCACCAACAGTCCCTATCTGGCACATATCGCCCGGCTGCAACGACCGATGATCGTGTCCACCGGTATGGCCACCATGGCCGAAATTGCCACCGCGTTGGATACGATCGCGGCAGCGGGCAATCCTCCTGTCGTGCTTTTGCAATGCTACAGCGATTATCCATCCCGGCCTGAAGATCAGAATCTGCGTGTCATGGCGTCTCTTGAAAAAGCATTCGGTGTACCGGTGGGGTTCTCGGATCACACGGAAGGCTTCACCGTGACGGTGGCCGCTGCGGCACTGGGGGCCTGTGTCATCGAAAAGCATTTCACGCTGGACCGCGCCATGCCCGGTCCCGACCACCGCATGTCGCTGGAGCCCGGCGAATTGGCGCAGATGGTCGCAGCGGTCCGGGCCGCGCAGGCCGCGTTGGGTGATGGTGTCAAACAGCCCCGGGGCAGCGAACTGGAAACACGAAGCCATGCCCGCAAGAGTATCGTGGCGGCGGCGAATATTCGTGAGGGTGAGGTGCTGACAGAGCGGAACCTGGCCATCCGCCGTCCGGGCTCGGGTCTTGCGCCCGCGACATTGCCGCTACTGATCGGGCGGCGCGCCCGCCATGCGATTGCGGCGGGAAGCCTGATTACCCTGGACAGCCTGACGTGACGAGGTGCATCGGCATCGTCACGACCGCGCGCTCCGAATACGGAATCTATCGTCCAGTGCTGCACGCCCTGTCGCGGTCACCCGGTGTGGCGTTCGGGCTATATGTCGGCGGGATGCATCTGTCGGATCGTCATGGCCATACCGTGGACGAGATCGTGGCCGAGGGTTGGCCGATCATCGCGCGGGTTGCGATTCCGGTGGTCGGTGACACGCCTGAAAAGATGGCTCACTCCATGGGAATGGGAACGGCGGCGATGGGCGCAGCGCTGGCGCTGGAGCGGCCCGATATCCTGCTGGTATTAGGGGATCGTTTCGAGATGTTTGCCGCGGCAATGGCGGCAGTACCCTTTTCCATTCCGCTGGCCCATATCCATGGCGGGGAGTTGACCTTGGGCGCGATGGATGATGCCTTCCGTCATTGCCTGACCAAGCTGTCGCATCTGCATTTTCCAGCCACTGCCGCATATGGCCGCCGTATCATGCAGATGGGGGAAGAGCCTTGGCGTGTCACAGTTGCAGGTGCCCCGGCGCTGGATGCCTTCATGACTGAAGACGCATTGCCCGATGCTGTTGTTGCTGAACGTCTGGGCTTTGCGCTTGATGATGCCCCCGCCCTCGTGACGCTACATTCCGAAACCCGTGGGCACGTGCCCCCATCCCTGCTGGCCGATCGGACGATCACGGCATTGGCGGATCTGCCCTGCCCGATCATTATCACCGCACCCAATGCCGATCCCGGCGGCGCAGAGATTGCTGAAAAGCTGAAACACTTTGCTGCCGGGCGCGCCCGGACAGTTTATGTCGAGAGCTTGGGCGCACGAGCATATCGCACGATATTGGCGCGTGCGCGGGTGATGATCGGCAATTCTTCCAGCGGGTTGATCGAGGCGGCAAGTTTCCGCCTGCCGGTGGTTAATATCGGTGAACGCCAGGCCGGGCGCGTGCGAGCTGCCAATGTGATCGACACGCCTGCCGATACCGCCGCCATCGAAAAGGCTGTTGCGCGTGCCGAATCTGACGCTTTCCGGGCCACACTTTCCGGCCTGGTCAACCCCTACGGGGACGGGCATGCCAGCGCGCGCATTGTTTCGGTGCTGCGTGATGTTCCGCTGGATATGCGGCTTATGACCAAACGGTTCCACGATTTGGAGGCGCTGTCATGAGCTCGGAACGACATATCGTGCTGATCGGCGCGGGTGGCCATGCCGGCGTCATCGCCGATGCCTGTGTCAGGGCGGGCCGGACCGTTGCCGGTTATCTGGCCCCGGATGCTGGAACCGTTGCCGGCCTCTCCCGCCTGGGTGGCGACGACCGGCTTGATGATCCCGCCTTTCTTGCGGCGCACAATTTCATTCTGGCCATGGGTGGCATGGAAGTTCGTCAGCATGTGGGCACGCGGCTGGCGCAATGCCGAGCGCAGTTGGCCACCATTGTGCATCCATCGGCTATCGTCGGGCGCGATGTCGAACTGGGAGGCGGTACTTTTGTAGCGGCGGGGGCAGTGCTAAATCCCGGCGCCCGTATCGGCCGCCATGCCATCATCAATACGAGAGCCAGCGTCGATCACGATTGTGTGCTGGAAGATTACGTTCAGGTCGCGCCCGGGGCGACTCTGGGCGGCGGGGTTGTCTGCGGTGAGGCCAGTCTGATTGGCATCGGCGCGGCGGTCAGGCAGACGGTCCGGATCGGCAGGCAGGTCATCGTGGGCGTGGGCGCGGCCGTGGTCAGTGACCTGCCGGACCGCGTGGTGGCGGTAGGTGTGCCGGCCCGCCCCAGGGTAAGCGCCCTGAGGGCATAGGGTACCACGGAACCAGTGCCTGGTCCCGGCCCCTATGAATTTATGGCGATTCCGCCATCGGGCATGTATAGGCTGTTTTTGGCCCGTGGAACGGCACGATATGGTCGGTGAGGGGTACGTTGATGCGCGTGAGTTTCGACAAGATTACCGTCCACGCTGATTCGAGCATCCTGGACGCCATCAAGGTAATCGACAGTGGCCGGTTGCAGGTGGTTCTTGTCATTGATGGCCAAAATCATCTCCGGGGAATCGTGACCGACGGGGACATACGGCGTGGCCTGCTTCGGGGGGTGAGCCTGGATTCCCCGGTGCGCGAAGTCATGAACAGCCACCCGATCACTGCGCATGAAGGCGAACCGCTTGAGGTCGCGGTAAAGCGGATACGCGAATTGGGAACCCGCCACCTGCCGGTTCTGGATGTGGCGGGCAGGCTTGTGGCGCTGGAGGTATTGCCGGACACCGGACCGGCTCAGCCGGAAGTGGCGGTCCTGATGGCGGGCGGACTTGGCAAGCGTTTGCGCCCCATCACCGAAACCATTCCCAAGCCGCTGGTCATGGTGGGCGACTCACCGATCCTGGAGTTGATCTTGCGACATCTGATCGGGCAGGGGGTGCGCCGCTTCTATATCTCCGTGAACTATAAGGGGGAGATGATCGAAGACTATTTCGGCAATGGGAAGAAATGGGATGCCGAAATAACTTATCTGCACGAGGTCGAGGAGATGGGTACAGCGGGCGCCTTGAGCCTCTTGCCAGAAAAGCCGGACGTCCCCTTCCTGTTGATGAATGGCGATGTCATGACATCGGTCAGCCTCAGGCAGATGTTCAATTATCATATCGACATGGGCGCCGCCACGACGGTAGGTGCCTTCGCCCATGAATACCAGGTTCCTTACGGAGTTCTGGAAATGGAAGAGGGTCGTGTTACGAGGATCGATGAGAAACCCATCATCCGTCGTTATGTCAGTGGCGGAGTCTATATGCTCTCGCCGGGTGTTCTCGAACTGGTGCGGCCCGGCGAGCCGCTCGACATGCCGGTTCTGATCGATCGGCTGCTGGCCGGCAACATGCGGGTCGCGGCTTTCCCGATCCGGGAATATTGGATCGACATCGGTCGGCACGACGATCTGAAGCGCGCCAGCCAGGAAGTCCATACCGTCTTTCCGTCCTGTGCGCTCTGATCCTATAGCATTGCAGTGTGGCCGGAGGCGGGTCTAAAAGACGGTCCGTTTCGTTTCAAGGCAATGTCCCCGGGAACTGTTTCACGATGAAATTCCAGAAGATATTTGTTACCGGGGCTGACGGATTCATTGGGTCGCATCTGGTCGAGCGGCTGGTCGCGCAAGGGTATGCGGTCAAGGCGCTGGCAGCCTATAACTCATTTAATTCCCATGGTTGGCTCGATACCCTGCCGCGCACGGTGCAGGACGGGCTGGAGGTCGTCTCTGGCGATCTGCGCGACTTCGACAGCGTGCGCAGTGCGATGAAGGGGGCGGATGGCTGTCTGCATTTGGGCGCGCTGATTGCCATTCCCTATTCCTATCAGGCCCCGGAAGCCTATGTGGATACCAATGTACGCGGCACCATCAATGTGCTGCGCGCCGCCGGCGATCTTGGTTTGAAACGGATCGTGCACACGTCCACCAGCGAAGTATATGGCACCGCGCAGCGCGTGCCGATCGATGAAACTCACCCCCTGAACGGCCAGTCACCCTATTCGGCATCGAAGATTGCCGCCGATCAGATGGCCTATGCCTATTACTGTTCCTTTGGTATGCCGGTGGTGACGATCCGTCCGTTCAATACGTTTGGCCCACGCCAGTCGGCGCGCGCGGTCATCCCGACGATCATCACACAGTTGGCCAAGGGGGCTGGGGTCAGGCTTGGCGCCCTCGATCCCACGCGGGATTTCACCTATGTTACCGACACGGTGGATGGCCTAATCGCAGGCCTGAACGCGCCGGATGAAGCATTGGGGCAGGTCATCAATCTGGGAACCGGGTTCGATATCTCGGTGCGCGATACGGCGCATCTGATTGCCGAGGTGATGGATAAGTCGATCGATATTGTTGAAGATTCCGATCGCCTGCGCCCGCAGAAAAGCGAGGTCGAACGCCTGTTATCGGATAACGGCAAGGCAAAGACTCTGTTGAACTGGACACCGAAACTGGCCGGCCGGGAGGGGTTGCGCGAAGGCCTGGCCCGCAGCGCCGCGTGGTTCCTGGATCCGGCGAATCTCGCGCGCTATCGCACCGACATTTACAACGTCTGATGTCCAGCCAATCCATACCGCTTGCAGTCCCCAACATCGGCGCCAAAGAGGCCGAATATGTCGCGCGATGTTTTCGCGACAACTGGGTGTCGACCGTCGGGCCGTTCGTTGATCGCCTGGAAGCGGAAGTGGCGAAAATCTCGGGCGTTCCCTATGGCGTGGCGGTCGCGGCGGGTACGATGGGGCTGCACGCCGCACTGGATGCGCTGGGGGTGGGACGGGGCGACCTGGTTATTATTCCGGCCTATACATTCATTGCCAGTGCCAATGCGGTGTCGCAGACGGGGGCCAGACCCTGGCTGTTCGACATCGCAGCCGACAGTTGGACACTTGATCCCGATGCGCTGGAACGCGCGCTGGCGCAGGACTGCACGCAGGATGCGGAAGGCGTTTTGCGGCTGAAGGTAACGGGCGAACGCATTGCGGCCGTGATGCCGGTCTATACGTTGGGAACACCCGCCGACATGGATCGCATCGTGCCGCTGGCGCGCCGCTATGGTCTGCCGGTCGTGGCCGATGCCGCCGCTGCCATAGGCGCGAAATACAAAGGAAAACCGATTGGCGCGCTGGCGGAGGTCTCGGTCTATTCCTTCAATGGCAACAAGACCATTACGTCGGGTGGCGGGGGTATGGTCGTTGGGCCTGGCGCCGACCTGTTGAAGCTTATCAAGCATACGACCACGACGGCGCGTGTCGGGACCGATTACGATCATGACCGTATTGGTTTCAACTATCGCATGACCAACATAGAGGCAGCCTTGGGCTGCGCCCAGGCTGAAAGGTTGTCGGAGTTTCTGGCCGCGAAGAAGCGTATCCGCCAGACTTATAACACCGCTTTTGCAAACCACCCGCGCGTTACCCTGTTTCCTGACGTTTCCTGGGCGGATAGCACCTATTGGTTCTCGGGTCTCGTCCTGCGCGAGGATTCAGAGCCGTGCATGGGGGACATCGTTCAAGCGTTGCGGGATGCTAACATCATAGCGCGCAAGTTCTGGAAGCCGATGCACCTGCAGGCGCCTTATGGTGAAGTACCGAAATGCCCGATGCCCGTCACGGATTCGCTATGGCGGCGTGTTCTAACGCTGCCCTGCTCGACATCCCTGTCGGAGTCCGATCAGGCGCGCGTGATCGCGGCGGTGATGCGGGCGCTTACCTGACGCTTGATGGGTGCCTACCAGGCGCTCCAGCCGCCATCCACAATCAAGTTATGCCCCGTGACATAGGCCGATGCGTCACTGGCCAGATAAGCCAGGGCACCGCAGAAGTCCTGTTCGGTTGCCATGCGCCCTATGGGCGTGCGGGCGCGGTAACGTTCCTGAAACGCCGGTGGCTGGCCACGTTCAACCCCGCCCGGCGTGATCGCATTGACACGGATATGGGGGGCAAGCGTCGTTGCCAAGTGGCGCGTCAGTTGAAGTAGGCCGGCCTTGCTGGCGCCATAAGCAACGGGATTGCCCATGGGTGTGCCGTCGTAAAGGCGGTTGTCGGGGCCGACGATTCCATAAATCGAGGCGATGTTGACGATAACTCCATGACCACTTTCGCGGAGATGGGGCGCAGCCAGCTGGCACAGCGTGAAAGCTGCCGTAAGATTGACTTCGATCGCGCGGCGGAAGGTGCCGCTTTCCTGCTGCTCGAACGGCACCCCCCAGCCTGTCAGATTGCTGGTGCCGACAAAGGCGGCATTGTTGATCAGAATATCCAGACGGGCACCCCAAGCCAGCGCTGCGGCAAAGGCCGCGCGGAGGCTTTCCTCATGCTCCAGATCGGCCGTGAAAAGTTTTGCCCGGCCATCGGCGCAAAGCGCCTGTGCGGCTTTCGGCGTGTCGGTGCAGACATCCAGCAGCGCCACGTGTGCGCCCATTTCCAGAAGTGTGCTGGCGAAGGTACGGCCCAGATGCCCTACCCCGCCGGTAACAAGCGCGGTACGCCCACTGAGATCAAAAAGCCGGGACAGAGTCATGATTTTTTGCTCTCCCTGGATGCGAGAAGGTCTGCGACCTCCAGATCGAAAGGCGTGTCAATGTCGATGGCGGTGCGCGGGTCGATCACGACAGCTTTGACATTGCCATCGAATATCCTCTGTGCGCGCATGACGAAATCGGGCCTGGCGACATAGGCGACCGTGGCCATGTCATAAAGAACGGGTGCGTCCTGGCGGCGCACGGGCTTGCCGTCACCGGTAGCCAGTACGGCAAATCCGCTTTCGTTCAGCCGCACCATGTTGAACCATGGATTGTGGCGGGCCTCTGTCACTGTCACCACGATGTCGGTATCGGGGGAAGTCAGAAGCAGGTCAATACAGCGGTCCACATCGGCGGGATCTCGCAGCGGGCTGACGGCTGGCAGGGAAACGAAAATATCGGCGCCGCCATGGGTCTGGACCCAGGACAGGGCGTGGCGCCAGGCATCCAGTTCGGAGGCGGAATCGCTTGCCAGTTCGGCGGGGCGCACGAAAGGGGTCTGTGCACCGAAGGCTCGGCCTACTTCGGCGATTTCCGGATCGTCCGTGGACAGGATGACCCGCGAGATGCGGCTGACTGCTTGGGCCGTGCGGACGGCGCGACCTACCAGCGGTATGCCGCCCACCGGCTGCACATTTTTGCGCGGAACGCCCTTGGAGCCGCCGCGGGCGAAGATGAAGGCGACGATCTTCGGTTCAGTCATGAGGCGCTTTTTGCGCTTCCGGCACCGGCGCCACAAGGGACACAGTAGTGCCCGTGGCTGCGGCCCTACGCGCCGCTTCGATCAGGCTCAAAGTGGCGGCGCCTTCGGCCAGTGGGATGCGGGTCTGTTGCCCATGGGCAATGCAATCCAGGAAATGCGCCAGCGCGGCCTTGTAGGGGTCGGTGGAGGTGGGTTGTTCGATCACAGGCCGGTCATCGCCTGCCTTCGACAAGGAGACGGTGCCCGCGACCAGATTCGTTTCCAGCGTACCCTCGGACCCGACAATGCGGCAGGTGCGGTTTTTCCCCCGTTCCAGAAAATCCAGGTGGATATGCGCGCGCGCTCGTGGATAGGCCAGTAGTAAGTCGGCGCAATCTTCGACATCGATTTCAAGCAGGCCCGAATGACTGGTCATGGCGAAAACGCCATCGGGCGGACCCAGTAGCCAACGGACATAATCGATCTCGTGGCTCAGTTCGAGAAGCACCCCGCCCCCCAGTTCGCGGCGCGCCGAAACGCCCGCCCGGTAATCCTGGCCCGGGCGCCAGTCGGGCAGGTACTGGCCTACCGTGGCTGACAGGAACAAAGGCGCGCCGATGGCGGGCAGCAATTCCCTGGTCCGCAGCATCGCCGGAAGGAATCTGAGTGTATAGGCCACCAGCGTGACGAGCCCGGCGCGGGCACATGCCGCCTTGAGAGGCTCCAGTCCTTCCACATGATCGCTCAGCGGTTTTTCGATGAAAAGGTGTACGCCTGCCTCAGCCAATAGCTGAGCGGTGGTAATATGGGCAGAGCTAGCATTGGCGATGATAGCAAAATCTGGCCGGAACGCTTCGATGGCGGTGGCGACATCGCGGTAAAGCGTGACGCCAAGCGGCAGACTGTGCGGTGTCGCGCTGGCCGATACCGCCGCCACTGGACCGATACCTCTTTCAAGCAGGTTGGCAAGATGCCGGCGGCCAATGCTGCCTAGTCCAACTGTCAGACCACGGTGTGGTGGTGTTGTTGCTTGGGTGTTGGCCATCATCCGGCCCTCGGGGGATGGGCAGGTTTGCCGCACACGCGGTGGGCGAAGGTCCTCACCCGTCCATGCTGGCGCTCTATGGTGAACCAGAAAAGCCATGCGACTAGGTTCGCGATCACGAATGCCCCCGCGATCATAACCCATGGGGGCGCCCAGGCAGGACGGAGGGTCGTCAGATAGGTCAGAAGTGAGAAATGCACCAGATAGATGGAATAAGAATAATCCGACCACAGGTTGAGCAGTGCGGGCATCCTGCGCCGTCCGTCGGAGATGTGTCTGTCCAGCAACCGATGACCGAACAGGAATGTGGCGGAAAACACGCACACGAAGATCGGGTCATAGAAATTGTAATCGGCTATCTTTGCTGCGACTAGCGTCATCACAGCGGTCAGGCTGGTGATGATCCATGCCGCCTTGTCCGGCATGGTGCGCATCCTGTCTTCCGCCAGACAATAAAGGGAGCCGAGAATCCAGGCTATGGGCAGCGCAAGCCCCTTAATCAGAAGGGCCCAAGGATAAAGGATGGCGAAGACGAAGGTGGTTAGGGAAAGAATGCCAAACCGCCGGCGGATGCACCATGTAATGGCAAAGACGCCAAAGCCCACGTAAATCCACCACTCCACCACCACGGACCAGAAGGGCTGTGCTGTTCCGATACGGGTAACGTCCAGCCCGGGAATGCCGGTCACGCGCGCCAGCACCGCCAGAATTGGATTATTGAACAGAAGAAGGACGTTTGCCGCCAGCGTCGGCAGGTTAAGGTGGATGGTTTGGAAAGGTGTGATCTGGCCATCCACGAAGAAGAAGTGATCCAGAAGATATACAAGCACCGCCGCAGGGATCAGCGGGGTTAGTATACGGGTGCCGCGATCAATGATGAAATCGGTAGTGTCGTAGGTGCCCGACAGGGCTTTAACCAGGCTGGTTTTGGTAACGATATAGCCTGAGATAAGGAAGAAGATAACGACACCCAGGCCCTGAATATAAAGTATACCGCCGTCCGGTGCGATCCAGCGCCCCCCGGCTAGGGGCTGCATGAAAAAGGCAGGCAGGAACATGTTAAGGGAGTGCCCGATAACCACCATCTGCGCGCTGACCCCACGCCAGAAAGCCACGTAATTGTCCTGTCGTCTGACAGCCTGCACGAAACGTCCCCGGCTATGCGATTGGTTGTTCTGCCCGGTTATCAGGCATTGATTGGCTTCTGCGCGCTTCTTACAGCAGTCGATGGTGTTTCACGTATCGTCGCGACGACGTAACCGAAGAATATTGCAGACAGCCCATTAAGGGCACCGTCAAAAAAGCTGCCATTCACCAGTCCGTTCACAAATGCGACGATGAAAATATTACGGACGAGGAGATGATGGTTGCTGCGCCCACGCCAGTCTATCTTGCGACATAGGATTGCCAGTGTTGCTACCATGATGGTGAAACCATAAACACCGTAGGCATATAGCGTATCCAGAGGAATATTATGCGCTTTATCCACCGTCTGCGTGGCGTTGGCGATATAATGAACGCTTCCCGGACCAAACCCGAGCAGTAATGCGCCTGGAGTATTCAGGAGGGTATTGACCATGTATGACCAGACTTGCAGGCGGCCGCTGCCACCCGTCTCAAGAGCGTCCCGAATAACAAACAAACGTTGAATATCGGGGGAGGGAGCAACGAAGATAGCAATGGGAATGATTGTCCCTGCCGCTAAAATGAGTCCGTTCCGAAAGCCAATCCGAATCCAAATCAGGATGACAATGCTGATGATCTCTGCACGGGTGAAGGTTAGAGCTTCGGAAAGAAGAAGAAAAATAATTAAAAGGTGATCGTGCCACCGTTTCCTTTCTGCTGCTAGCGCCACAGCAAGGCAAAGCGTGATAACATAGGAAAGGCCTGGGGCGAAAAGATACTCTCCGTATGACAGCCTTGCGCCGTAGGAGAAGGGGTTTGGAAAGAAAATGAAGATGGCGAATATTGTAGCGGCGCAAAGATAGGGTGTTATGTTCAGAACTTTCCGTAGGCGATCCGCAGACATGGAATAGCCCGCCATAAAAGTGCCGCCGAACATTAGGAAATTTCGTACCTGTTCTTCACCCAGATGGTTGCCCGGGCCATTCAAAAAAGCCGAAGCGGTGGATGTAACAATGACGGAGAGGTAGAGGAACAATGCGATCATGGGCGCCCGCCCGAGCGGGCGGTCCCAGAGCGAAATAAGTGCCATGCCGGAAAAAAGTATAAGGCCTGCATGTGAAGGGCGGAACCCGCTGACTACAGGCGCTGCAAAGGTCAATATGATTACGAAGGCTGCCAACACGTCCAGTATGTGCGAGCGCCAGAAGGCTGCCTGTAACTGCATGGATGGTGCCGTAACCCTGGTCATCCCTGCCCTCGTATTCGCGCGTCGGTGCGAAGCTCGCTCATGTGCGCAGAACCTTTGCGGTCAATAGCGCGATGCTTATCAGGAGGCCCAGACTGAAGGCGACGAGTACGTAGCGTAGAACGCTAGGGTCTGTTGGGTATAGCTGGACATCCGGTCCTGACATGCGCAGTGCGGCGTAAGGGGAGCCAACCTTTGTCTCAATGGCCAAAAGATTGTAGTGCGTAAGAAGGTCTGTCAGCGCTTTGCGGTCGCTTTTTAACGTGGTGTCAGGCAGGTTCTTCTGGGCTTGCTCTAGGCGCGCTCGAATAAGTTTCTTGTTGCGATCAATGATGAGGTTGTCTGTCACCAAATAAAGGGCCAGCAGAACTTGCCCCGCCATCTGGCGGTTGGTGTCACTATAGCTAAGCGTCAACGCAGCTGTCTTCTTGTCCTCGGAAATATCTATGTGCTTTGTCAGATATTCTTGAAGAGTGTAGCGGTCTGGGTGTGTGGGGGCAGGCAGATTCAGGAAACGTCTTATGGCATTCCAGATGTAATCAGGGTCAGATTTCCAATTGCCAGTGCTGGCGTCCCAGTCTTCAGGATAGATGTGTTGAAGAAGATGCAGACGCTTCTCCATTCCATCTGCGACGTCTGGCGACAGCATCAAATGGTTGAACTGCTGGAAGCGTGTAACCTGTTCCGATTTTCCGAAAGGTAGCGACGTCAAGGTCGCCAGAGGATTGGCACTTGGGTCAAGGATACGCGAAAGGCCGGCCTTATCTACGGTGTTCGGAATAATTTCCATGGTGGCCACATAACGTGGAGTTTGAACCCACGCTGCGACGAAGCCGATAAAGGCTGTGACCAAAGCAACGGTAATAATCTTTCCAAAGTTTCTCCGAAGGTGGGCAAAAATATTTGAGAAGGTAGGCTCAACTTCGCCTGGGTCGAACATCGCAGCATACCAGTCGTCGCGAATGATATGCATGCGGCTACGCAAGGTCATCTCTATTCCACCCTCCCTGCATGAAGGAGTGCCAGAATTGCGAGAAGGAATGATGTCAGGAAAATACCGGCAACGAAGCCGACGATAGTGTACAGCGGGACGTTCGGTATGGTCGGAAATTCCGAGACCTCCGCATCCGAAAGGATTTTTGCGGCGTAGGGCGGGCCAACATTTATTTCGATCATGCGCAAGTTGAACATGACCATGATCTGGGTCAGTGCATTACGATTACTGGACAAGGTTGATTTAGCGAGTTCGTTGTTTGCGGCTTTTACTCGCCTTCTTGCGGCATCGCGGTCGCGGCGCAGCAGCACTGCTTCCGTTGAATCGTAAAGCGCCTTAAGAAACTTTTGCGCGAATACCGGATCTTTATTGGCGAAACTGATAGTGTATATGGAAGCTTTTTTATCTTCTGCTATGCCGACACGCTCTGCGATTTGCTTGGCAAGATTCTCATATGTTGGATGTGGTGGTATGGGCAGGTTGAGAAGGCGTTTGATGGCGCGCTTCGTGTCTGCAAGGATGCCGGACGGAGGGGGGCGCCAGTCGTGTTTTTTTTCGTCCCACGATTTCGGATACAGTTTACTCAGAAAGTTTCCGCGCCTCTGCATCTCGCGGGCAACCTCTGGTGATGCCATGATGGCCATGTATTGCTGGAAGAGTGTGACTTTTTCTGGCTTATTCAAACCTCCAGCCAATTCGCTGAGCCCTCCCAACGAGGATAGGGAATCCAAGGCACCAGAACCGCCAAGTGCGTTGTTGGTGTTTGGAATCAATTGCATGTAGGCAACATATTTCTTTTGGATCAAACTGGCGGTTAGGAAGCCTATCAGCGCACCAATGAAGGCAAAAAGGAGTATGGTCCGCCGTTTGCGCCACAGGGCAAACATCACACCAGACAATGTTGGGTCTGTGCTGCCTTGCTCAATTCTGAACAGATCGCCCAGCCAGCGCGGCAACCTGCTTTCAGACTCTGTCCGAAACCCTGATCGTTCTGCACCGTTTCCTGTCATGGGCGCATTATCGCTCTTAAGTTTTGTGCAGCGGCCAGTCGGCAGGTAATGAGGGATGAACCTGGAAATTGTCAACCATCTTCCCGCTAACTCGTTTGAAATATCATACTCTTCTGTGGGTTACGCTCCCTATCAGGGGGTGGGCACCCCTGCCATGGATAAGGGGATGACGGCTTTAAAAGATCGTGCCATAAGCCGGCTTGGGCTGTATGGATTCGGGATATAGGACGTGGAGTTCATCGAAAACCAGGGTGCTCGCTATGCCCTGATCCTGCGGCAGCCCGCCCCGCAGGCCGGTGCACCGGTACAGTTTTTTACCCCTGATGATACCGCGCTTCAGGTTGGGGCATTCAATCTGTCTGCGGGCTATGAAATCCAGCCGCATATACATCTGCCGTTTGTCCGCCATTTGCAGACAACACAGGAGGTTCTGGTCATTCAATCGGGGCGTTTGCAGGTGGATTTCTATGATACAGAAAAACAATTCGTATGCAGCCGCGTGCTTGAGGGGGGGGATGTGATTGTTCTCTTAAGCGGCGGTCATGGGTTCCGCGTGCTGGCGCCCGTGCGGATGCTCGAGATCAAGCAGGGCCCCTATGCCGGTGATGGGGATAAGGCCCGCTTTACCGCTACGGGTGCGCCGCTGCTCTCCTGAATGGTTCGGCAAATAACGAAAGACACCTTGCGACGATGAAGAAGGCACTTATCACCGGCATCACTGGACAGGATGGCTCGTATCTGGCCGACCTGTTGCTGGCCAAGGGCTATGAGGTTCACGGCATCCGGCGCCGCAGCTCGATCATGCGGACCGATCGCATCGACCATATCTATGTCGATCCGCATGAGGCTGGCGCGCGCTTTTTCATCCATTATGGCGATCTGACGGATGGTTCGTCGCTGGCGCGGATCGTGGCCGAGGTTCGCCCCGATGAAGTTTATAATTTGGCAGCGCAAAGCCATGTTCAGGTAAGTTTCGATACACCGGAATATACCGCGGATACCGATGCGATGGGGGTGGTGCGTCTGTTGGAGGCTATTCGTCTGACCGGGCTGGCAGATACGGCGCGGTTCTACCAGGCATCCACCAGTGAGCTTTACGGCAAAGTTCAGGAAATGCCCCAGCGCGAGACGACCCCTTTTTACCCGCGCAGCCCTTATGCCGCAGCAAAGCTGTATGCCTATTGGATCACCGTGAACTACCGGGAAGCCTATGGGATGTATGCGGTGAACGGTATTCTGTTCAACCATGAATCCCCGCGCCGCGGCGAAACCTTTGTTACCCGCAAAATCACCCGTGCTGTCGCTAGAATGACTTATGGCTTGCAGGAAACCATTTACATGGGAAATCTGAATGCGCTGCGCGACTGGGGACATGCCGCGGATTACGCCGAAGCTCAGTGGCTGATGCTGCAACAGGATATGCCTCAGGATTATGTCATCGCCACGGGCGAACAACATTCCGTTCGTGCCTTTTGCGAAGCTGCGTTCCGCGAAGTTGGCGTTTCGCTGATCTGGCGGGGCGAAGGTCTGCAGGAAGTTGGCAGCGTGGCAGCGGTGGAGGCGGGGAGCGATTTCCCGCTCAAGCCTGGCACCGTCGTGATCCGTATTGCCGAAGACTATTTCCGCCCGACGGAGGTGGATACGCTCCTTGGCGATGCCGCGAAGGCCCGGCGGGAGTTGGGCTGGAAGCCGCGCATTGCCATGGGGCAGTTGGTGCGCGAAATGGTTACGTCCGATCTGAAGGCGGCGCGTCTGGAACGCATGAAGGTCGATGCGAAAATTTGAGACAAAAATGCTGGCCGCCCCGTTATGACGGCTGGGAAACAGCGGTCGCTGACTATCCTGTATGATGCTGCCTATCCATTTATAGATGGGGGCGGCCAGCGCAGGATATTCGAAATTGCAAAGTCATTTGTCGCGGCGGGCTGGCAAGTTGACTGGTATGCGATGCACACATGGGATGGGGAGCCCCATCAGGAACGGGCAGGGATTGTCTATCACGGGCTTGGCAGGCCAATGGATTTCTATAGCGCGGATGGCCGGCGCAGTCTGCGGCAGGCATTGGCCTATGGATGGGCGGTACTTCTCTCACGTGCCGATTTTTCATCTCGCGATCTTGTGTGGTGCGGACAGTGGCCGTTTTTGCATCTTCTGGCCTTGTTCCTGCGCTTGATTCCATGGCGGACACATCTGCTTGTGGATTGGTGGGAAATCTGGGGGCGGCAGCGCTGGCTGCGTTATCATCGCATTCTGGGGCTTGGTGGTTGGTTGTTGGAAGTCCTTCTGGTCAATCTGGTAAGCCGGGTTGGGCATATCGTGGCTATCAGCGCACTTGGGGCGAAGCAAATTGTCGAGCAAGGCGGCGTTCCTTCGCACATTCATCACATCCCCAACGGAATAGATCTGAACAGGCTGGATACCATACCGGCGGCCGAAGGTGCCGTGGACCTCATTTCCTTTGGCCGCCTGGCCGATCACAAGAATATTGACCATCTGCTTTATGCCCTAGCCCTGCTCAAGGACGATGGATTGGTGCTGCGTGCGGATATCGTAGGTGATGGGCCAGTGCGCCCGGCGCTGGAGAGGATCACAGATGAGCGCGGCATTGCTGAGCAGGTGACGTTTCATGGGCGGCTGGATGATGCCTGTTTGACGGGGTTTCTCAAACGGGCCACGCTTTTCGTTCATCCTTCGACCAAGGAGGGTGGGGGGTCCATAACGCTGTTGGAAGCCAATGCTTGTGGGTTGCCAGTCATCTGCTATCGGCATCCGTTGGGCATCGATCCTGCTCTGGTTATAGAGGGGCAAACCGGATGCCTGGTTTCGCCGGTGACACCGCGGGCGCTGGCTGATGCGATCGCGGTTATGCTGAAGTCTGCATCTGATGGAGCGCTCAAAGAAGGTTGCCGGCGTTACGCTGCCCGGTTTGAATGGCATGTCATTGCCGCGGAATATCTTGCCCTGGCTGATCGACTTGCCGGTTCTGCTATGACACCTATAGGGGGAAAAGCGTGAGCATAGCGGTACCCGCCTGGAAGGTTCCGACCGATCAGCAATGGCTGGATGTCGGTTGCGGTCCCGACAAGGTGCCAGGCGCGTTGGGGTTGGACATCGTGCCGCTAGATGGCGTCGATGTCGTGCATGATCTCAATATCTTTCCCTGGCCATTTCCGGATGACTATTTCGACCATATCGTTTGCAGGCATTCGCTCAGCCATCTAAACGACATAGTCAGGTGCATGGAAGAGCTCCACCGCATAGCAAAAGACCGTGCCGTCGTTGAAATAATTGCGCCGCATTATGCGAGCGACAATTTCAATACCGACCCCACGCACAGGATTCATATGGGCTACCGCAGCATGAATTATTTCTGCGATAATGTTGCGTTCAAATATCGCTATTACAGCGCGGCTCGGTTTGCCCTGATGCGGCGCCAGCTTTCATTCCGTACTGCGGCAGCCGATTTTCCACGGCATATCGGCATCAACCCTTTCCGTTGGATAGGGTTTGAGCAATTCGTGAATGGATTTGCACGGATCTATGAGCGCTTCTTCGTTTACTGGCTGCCACCTTCGGAACTATATTTCAAATTGCGCGTGGTGAAATGATGAGTCAGGTCTGCAACCAGGGTAACTGAGTTGAATAGTCCAGGGGGCTGGTGGCTTTGGCATATTTCTCAATCGTTCTTTCGCTGAATAGCTGGCGTAAGTCGCTGTGGTCTGTCGTAATGATCTGTGTTCCATCATGGCTGTGGCGCAGCCGCAGTGGTTCGTTCATAAATGACATGGCGTGGGAGGGATAAGCTTCAGGGATAAAATGTATTGGCACACGGCCGATCAGAACGCTTTCCAATAGTACCGTTGATGCATATGACATCACAAAGCTACAAACCTGCAAGCTATCCATCAGGTCGAAATTTTTATCAATTTCGGCGATTTCATCCAGCCCGTTTGAATGGAACAGTGCTTCTGCCTGTTGCCTATCTTCATTCGGGTGGAAACGAACAAGAATTTCACATCCCGTTTCCATCTTGATTGCGCGCAGGCAAGTGGTGATGTCCGCAAAGTATTGCTGCTGATGGCGGGAGGCATTTCCGAAAATATCCAGCCGTCTTGAAAAAAGCGGGCTGGTGGCAAAGAGAAGGCGGCGTGGGTGCGCAGCCTGAATATCCCATGTAGCGACGCGCTCAAAATGCCTTGCCCAGACAAACCAGGGTGCCACATGGGCTGGGGTATCAAAGTTCTCTGTTACATAGGCCGCTTCGGCGGGCAAACAAACAATATAGGCATCAATAGCAGCGGAACCGAACCCGTATCCGAACATAGGCCAGCCGGATAGCAGCCTGGAAAGGTTGTTGAAGGTGCGGCGCAACCTTTCCGAGATTGTCGAAGTTTGCACAAGGCGCGCCATGCCGTGCTGAACGTAAACAATCTTCATGCGTGTACCAAGCTTGGCGCGGATATCGACAAGAAGTTCGGCCCAATAGCCGTCGTCGGGGAGGTACAGGATGATGTCCTGTCCTGCGGCCGTGGCTTCACGGACGATCCTCCCGATCTCGTTACAGAGATACATTGCAACACGGCGGTAGTAGAGTGGCCGAAACGTCCACCGCCACGAATACTCCACCTTTTTGACTGTTTTGAGCAGATGCTCCGGTAGGGACAGGTGAAAGAACGTGTTCTCGTTCCTGTGCGCGTCAGTCCAGTTACGGAGGAAGAAGAAAAAGTCGGAGCGCACGGGGACCGCTGTCAGGCCTATATGCAAGTACTTCTTCATTCTATATCATGGAGCAGTCATCACTAAACAACAGATATATGGATTTTTTCCGGCGTCAAGGTATGGCGTCCCCTTGTATTTCCTACTAGTCCTCCCTGAGATCTGCGAACTTGCGTGAGAGTGGACATGTTGCGCGTTGCCGAGCCTTTTATCGATCAGGACGAAAAAGATGCTGTTGCCGATGCCATGGCCCGCGTTGCCCTGTCCGGACACATGCAAGATTATATTGTCCGGTTCGAGAAGGATTTTGCCGCCTATTGCGGCGTTGAACACGGTATCGGCACCAATAATGGAACGACCTCGATTCATCTGGCGCTGGCCGCGCTGGGCATCGGACCCGGCGATGAAGTTCTGGTTTCGACCTATACCAACATGGCGACATTCTTTGCCGTTCTTTACTTGGGGGCAACGCCGGTTCCGATCGATTGCGAGCCCGAAACCTGGAACATGAACCCGGCCCTTCTGGGGCAGGCTATTACGCCACGCACCCGGGCGATCATGCCTGTGCACATTTTTGGTCATCCAGTCGATATGGACCCGGTGCTGGAGATTGCCAGGGCGGAAGGCCTATTCGTCGTGGAGGACGCCGCCCAGGCGCACGGTGCCGAATATAAGGGACGGAAGGTTGGGGGCCTTTCAGATGCGGCATCGTTCAGCTTCTATTCCAACAAGATCATCACCACGGGTGAGGGCGGGATGGTGGTAACCGGCAATGCCGATTTAGCGGAACGCTGCCGGGCGTACCGGAATCTTTGTTATGGCCAGGAAACCCGGTTCATGCATGAAGACATCGGTTTCAATTACCGGCTCAGCAACCTGCATGCAGCAATCGGTTGGGCACAGGTCAACAAGATCGATGCCAATGTTGCCAAGAAACGTCAGATCGCTGGATGGTATCGCGAACGCCTAAAACATCGGCCGGAGCTGCTGCTGCCGGTGGAGATGCCGTGGGCTCGGAGCGTTTACTGGATGTATCATATCGTTCTCAGCCCGGCTTGCAGAGTAGATCGTGTGCGGATCATGGCTCATCTAGCAGAGGCCAGTATTGAAACCCGCCCCGGCTTTGTGCCGTTCAACATGCAGAAGATTGCTATCGAACGTGGTCTGGCGGCAGCGGCAGATTGCCCGGTTGCCAATGGTCTGGCGGACCGGGCCTTCTATGTGCCAAGCGGTGTCAACATTACTGAAGATCAGGTGGATATGGTTGCGTCCGTACTTATGGAGGCGCTGAGTTAGATCGCGTTTCAGCCGTGCCGACATGATTTGGCTAGGCTTTTGCGCTGTATCAAACCCGCGAGCTTTTTCCGCAATAAATGCTCAATAGTTTGTGAGAATTCCATGCGGTTGTTTCCTAGAGGCATGTTCGAGACATATGCAGACGATGATACGTTCTGCAGTGCTCGTATTGCTGACACTCCCGGTGTTCATGCAAATGACGATATTTTTTACAAGCTGGGTGACGGCGGGCAGGTCGTCTGGGTTGTCAGCCGCACCTGTGATCATGCCGGCGGCAAGCTGCGTCTTGACAAGGAAAATAAGACAGCGACTTGCCCCATGCATGGTTGGCGCCTGTCCCTGAACACGCTCTCTTACGAGAATGTTCAGGTGTGCAAGCAAGTTCTGGAATTCAATCAGGTTGGGAAGATACTGGAATATCGCCTGCCCAAGATTCATCTTCGGTTTCCGAAAAATCTGAATCTTGGTAGGCCCGTGAATGTAGCCATCCGGTTTCTAGCACATGCCTGCGTGGAGATCCGTATTGGGGGGGTGTCGATCATAACGGACCCTTGGCTGGTCGGGCCGTGCTTCACCACCGGCTGGTGGCATTCGGTCGCCCCACCTGATGATGCGCTGGATATCCTGGCGGGAGCGGATATGGTCTACATCTCCCATAATCATCCCGATCATATGCATGGCGAAACGTTGCGATGTCTGGATCGTAATAAGCCTATGGTCGTGCCGGATTTTGAGTCAGGTTCGGTTACGTCGATGTTGCGCGGTTGGGGCTTTCGTGATGTACGGCCACTCGATTTCGGACATATTTTTGAAGTTGAGCAGTCTGGTGTTTATCTGTCGTTATTGCGGGCAGGAGATTTCCGTGACGATAGCGGGCTGGTTGTTGCGCATGGTGATTTCACGGCCGTTTTGACAGTCGATTCAAACCGTCTCAACCAGCTTGCATTGCCCGTTCGGCCATCCATTCTTTTGACGTCTTTTGCCGGTGGGGCCACGGGATATCCTCTTTGTTTTGAGCGTTATGGGCAGGAACAGAAAGATGCTGTCGTAGCGCGGAACCGTAATGCGATACTGTCTGTGGTGGATGAGTATGTCTCGGTCTGTGATCCTCTGGCCTATATGCCATATGCTGGCTATTTCATGGAGTACGCGGCTAGGGATAGCTATATCAGGACGCATAACCGTAAGAACAGCGCGGCGGATGCCATTGCTTACGTAACGCGCAAGCATGAGGACCTTCTGGGAATCGACCCAACTGTGACGGATCAGATATTCTGGCGCGATGGAGCTTTCGAGACGTCTGCGTCGCATCGTGCGCCCCTTGCGGAAGTCAACACCGCGTTTGCCGACCATTGGATGTCCAGAATCGACGTACCGCGCGCGGCCTATGATGCGGGGGTGGTCAGTCGTTATTTTGCAGGATCTGGATTTCGGGATTCGCTGATCTTGTATCTTGTACCGACTGATGATGATTTTTGTCCGATCCAAGATGCCGAAGGATTCGTTATCGACTTCAGGAAAGGCCCCTCCGTCATTCCTTGTGCCAGCGCCGGGGATGTAGACGAACAGTATGTGCAGGATGCCCCTGACAGTTCCGCGGAGTTGCGGCGCATGCGCATCCGGATACGCATTGGTAGCCTGATGCGCCTCGCTGCTGATGGTCTACCATGGGAAGATGCCCTAATTGGGTTTCAATGCCGCGTGCATCGGACGCCGGATATCTACAACTCCCGATTCTGGTTTCATTTTACCAATTCCTACATCGGTGAAAAAGCTCTCTCCCGAAGGGTCATCGCATCGTAGGTGCTGCGCCGTCCACCTTCTTTGCTTTGTGGTCAAAGAACGTGAACAGCAGGGTCAGAACCACCATGGATAGAGCCATGGCGATGGCCAGTCCGTGCATTCCCAAGATAAGCGTCAGAGCGTATTGCAGCCCTGCCGACAGAGTGCTCGCGCCCAGCGTACTGAACAGAATTTCCTTGTCGCGGTGGCGTGCGTAAAGCGATGTCTGCGCGACCAGGCTGCCGACCTGGGCCACATTGGCCAATATGACAAGGACAAGTAGCGCCCAGTCCATCGGGTAATCCTGTGAACCGACCAGAGGCAGAATAAAGGGGAACACCAGCAAAAGACCGACGGCCAGCAACAAGCTGAGCAGGAAGGCGTCGCGCCACAGCCGGTGCATGTCCCGTGTGAATGCAGCTTCACCGTGCAGACTGTAGCTATAAATCGCTTTAGCCATGCCCTCAGGGATAGTGATGGTTGAAAGAAGATTCACGATCCCCGCAGCAATACCGGTGTAGAAGCCGAAGATGCCTGTCTGTTCCAGCCCGCGCAGATAGAAAAGCATATAGCGCGGCATATAGCTTAGGATGTTGAGGAAGGCGGTGCTGATGAAGAAGGGTGTCGCGATGCGGAATCCACGCCAGATCCATACCCAGTCCATCTTTGTCCGTAATACGCTGCCCCATGGATGCGCGCGTAAGCTCCAGAAGAAGAACATGGTGGCACTGGCAGAGAACGCGGCCCAGATTTCCAGAGTCAATTCCAGTGTGAGTGTGTGAGGGGAATAGAGATAAAGTCCGAGAATGAGGAATACCCAGACGCTCGAACGGATGAAATAAATCCAGTTCGCCATCATGGTGCGCTGAAGCGCGTAAAGAATACGGATGCCTTCCTGCGAAATGAGTTCTACAAATATCAGGATCGCTACGATCACCGCCAGGTGCACCGGAAACAGGTTTGCCAGTGCCGCGCCGAAGGAGATGACAATTGCGTTGAGCCCCATGATACCGCTGATGCCAAGCTGGTCGCGAATATGGCGGGTCTGGGTGACGGCGTCGGGCGCCACGACGATCTCGCGCCGGGAATAGGCGTTGAACTCAAACCCCAGTAACAGGATTGCGATGATCCGGGTGGTCTGGATCAGGGTGAAGACGCCGAATTCTGCTGGCCCCAGCGCGCGGGCGAGAATTATCAGAATCAGGAATTGCGCACCCAGCGAACTGCTGCGCAGCATGACATTGGCCCCGGCAAGGCCCAGCAGACCGGGTTGGCGGATGTGGGCGGCGCATTTTCGCCAAAGCGTCATGTCGGGCGGTTTCGTCTGGGGCTAGAGGGGGAGGTTAGTGCAGGGTGGAATGGCTGAGTGTGGGGAACCTAGTTTATCTTTGCCGCTCCCGCTTATTCCATCCCTGTGGCGAAGGGAAGGTCCGGTTTTGACGGTAACGAGGCAGGGCAGCCCCAATCGGAACCTTGGCGTGCAATGGAGCGATCTGCCAAAGCGCTGCGGCAAATGCAAAACCCTCCATAAACGCTCTACTCGAAGGGGCAGGGCCAGTGTCTGGGGATGTAGGGCGGCGGCGAAGCCGACTTCATTGCCAAGCCCTGGAATACTTCTTCAACGGCCTGCTAGCGCCTGATCAAGCATTTCGCGATGCTGAGCAGTGACACATAACCTTGAACCTAAATAATCGCTACGGGCCCGCAGGGCCTGTACAACCGGAGCCATCTTAATAGCTTCCGGACGGGTGCCGAATACAGTAAGGATTTTGGGCCTGCGTTTACTCATTGTTGTTTCCCTAGAGGCACGCCAATTTGTGTGGCGCCTTATTCTTCAATTGCCACCATCATCGGAAGAAGCCAAGCAGATCGGGGACGCAAGGCTCACTGTGCATGATCTTGCCTTGCTTGCGCGATGGCCTGTTTGCGCTTAAATCGCTGTGGATAGATAAAAGCGGGTGCGGATAAGCGGCCTGCGCGGAAGGATAGCATGAGCCCATACAAGCTTCTGATCGGCGGGCGGATGGCCGATGGCGATCTGACCATGGATGTGGTCAATCCCGCCACGGAGGAGGTTCTGGCGAAAGCGCCGCGTGCCTCCAAGGCGCAGCTGGATGAGGCCGTGGCGGCCGCCAAGGCCGCCTTCCCAGCCTGGAGTACCACCTCCATCGCCACGCGCAAGGCGGCGTTGACCGCCATTGCCGATGTGATGGAAAAGAACGCGGGCGAACTGGCCCGTATCCTGACCCAGGAACAGGGCAAGCCGCTCGCCGATGCCACGGGCGAGGTTTACGGCGCCGCGGCGTTCTTCCGTTATTTCACCGCGCTCGACCTGCCGGTGAAGGTGCTGGACGACAGCAAGGACCGCCGGGTGGAAATGCACCGCAAGCCGCTGGGCGTGATCGGCGCCATCGTGCCGTGGAATTTCCCGATGATCCTGATGGCGTTCAAAGTGCCGCCGGCGCTGCTGGCCGGGAACACGATCGTGGTAAAGCCGGCACCGACCACGCCGCTCTCCACTTTACGCTTTGGCGAACTGGTAAAAGATCTGCTGCCCCCCGGCGTGCTCAATGTGATTACCGATGCGAACGATCTGGGCGGTGCGCTGACCGCCCACCCCGATGTGCGCAAGATTTCCTTCACCGGCTCCACCGCGACGGGACGCAAGGTGATGGCGGGCGCGGCCGAAACGCTGAAGCGCATTACGCTGGAACTGGGCGGTAACGACGCGGGCATCGTGTTGCCCGATGTGAACCCGAAAGAGACCGCGCCCAAGCTGTTTCAGGGCGCGTTCCAGAACAATGGCCAGGTCTGCATCGCGATGAAGCGGCTCTATGTTCATGAGTCTATCTACGACGCGATGTGTGACGAGCTTGCGGCGCTTGCTGAACAGGCCGTGGTGGGTGACGGGCTGGAACAGGGAACGCAACTCGGCCCCCTGCAGAACCGCATGCAGTTTGAGAAGGTGAAGGAAATCCTCGCCGATGCGAAACAGCATGGCACCATCATCGCGGGTGGGGAGGTGCCGGACCGCCCCGGCTATTTCATCAAGCCGACCATCGTGCGCGACATCACGGACGGTACGCGGCTGGTGGATGAGGAACAGTTTGGCCCGGTGCTGCCGGTGATCAAATACAGCGACCCGGAAGATGCCGTGGCGCGCGCCAACGCTTCGCCCTACGGGCTTGGCGGCTCGATCTGGTCCACCGATCTGGATAAGGCTTACGCGCTCGCCAACCAGATGAATTCGGGCACGGTGTGGGTGAACA
>Ga0209930_1001858_pt1 | contig 29166 bp, 33 predicted proteins | sample ThiBiot_500_biof_2_FD_183948 | JGI IMG/M metagenome (GOLD analysis project Ga0209930, IMG submission 183948) | Wastewater bioreactor microbial communities from Cape Town, South Africa - Thiocy_cont_500_biof (SPAdes) | ecosystem: Engineered > Bioreactor > Thiocyanate-remediating >... | reverse complement strand
GAAGGCGCGCTGGCCGTTGAGCAGTCCCAGCTCGCCGGCGAACGACCGCGGGCCCATGACGGTGATGAGCTCTTCGCCGATCCACCACAGTGCGTCGCGCACGATCTCGACCTCGCCGGACTCGATCAGGATCATCGGATAGTCGGCATCGCCCGTGCGGAACACGTGCTCGCCGTCGACGACGTCGTACGCCTCGGTGCCCGCGCACAGGCGCTCCCACTGCTCGTCCGTCAGGACGGGGGTGATGGTCGGGTCGCTCGCGCGGGCGCTCATGGCTGTCCTCCTGGGAGATGGTGTGGGAACAGTATCCCGCCCGACCTGGCACGGGCGCACACGGTCGCCTAGAGTGCGGACGATGACCGATTCAGAGATCGACCCGAGCGTCCCCCCGTCCGGCACCGGCTGCGTCGAATGCGACGCGGACGGCGGGTGGTGGGTCCACCTGCGGCGCTGCACCGAATGCGGGCACATCGGATGCTGCGACTCGTCGCCCGCACAGCACGCGACCGCGCACTTCCGCGCGACCGGCCACCGCTACATCCGCAGCTTCGAGCCCGGTGAGACGTGGTTCTGGGACTACGTGACGGAGCAGGGCTTCGACGGCCCGTCGCTCGCGCCTCCGGAGTCGCGGCCCGAAGAGCAGGGGTCGCCGGGACCGCGCGGCCGAGTCCCCGCGGACTGGCAGGAGCAGCTGGAGCGGCTCGGCCGGGCGTAGCCCGCGGGTCAGGCGACCGCGAGACGCGGCAGGACGACGTCGAAGCGGCATCCGCCCTCGACGTTGCGGGCGACGACGTCGCCGTCGTGGGCCGCGACGATCCCCTGCACGATCGCGAGCCCGAGCCCCGCCCCGCTGGAACGGCCCCACAGCTGCTCGGGCGTGCGCGAGACGGTCGCCCGCCACCCCGCGCGGAAGATCTGCGTCAGGTCGGACTCCGGGATGCCGCCGCCCGCGTCGACGACGCTGAGCACGGCGTTGCCCGCGCCGTCGCTCTCGGTCGTCACGGAGATCTGGCTCCCCGCGGGCGAGTGCTGGATGGCGTTGACGAGGAGGTTCCCGACGACGCGGGCGAGCTCGCGCGCGTCGCCGTTGACCATGAGGTCCGGTCGGGGGGACTCGCGGATGACGATGTCCCGCGCCGCGGCCACGGCGCGCAGGTCCGACACGGCGTCGCTCACCAGGTCGTGCAGCGAGACCGTCGCCATCTCGAGGACGAGGCGCCCGGACTGGATCTTGGACAGCTCGAACAGATCGTCCACGAGGTCGGACAGGTGATCGATCTGCGATCCCATCTGCCGGTGGAAACGCTGCGGGTCGCTCGCCATCCCGTCCTCGAGCGCCTCGGCCATCGCGCGGAGCCCCGCCAAGGGGGTGCGCAGGTCGTGGGAGATCCAGGCGACCAGCTCGCGCCGCGACTCCTCCACGGCGTCGACCTTCTCGCGCGCCTCCTGGAGGCGGCGACTGGTCTGCGCGAGCTCGGCCTCGACGATCGCGAGCTCGGAGCGATCCACGGCGCCCGAGCGGGGAGCGACCGGCGTCCCGTCCCCGAGGTCGGCGGCGAGCCGCTGGAGCCGCCTGCCCTGCCGGGTGAGCGTGCGACCGAGCACGAGCGCGGAGACAAGGGAGACGAGCGTCGTGCTGACCGCCACCCAGATCCCCACCAGCAGGTCATGTCCGGAGAGGAACATCGCCTGCGCGACCGCCACCATGCCAGAGGCCATCGACACGGTGGCCGTGAGCACGACGATGCACAGTCTGACGAGCATCGGCTGCCGCCGTGCCGCGTGCAGGAGCAGCAGACCGAGGGCGCCCACCACGACGGCGCACGCGAGCGCGATGCCGATGACGGCGGCCAGGTCGGGGAGGGGGATCACGGCTGCTCCGCGCCGAGATCGAGGCGGTACCCCACGCCCCACACGGTCGTGAGGATGCGGGGATCGGCGGGATCGGCCTCGACTTTCTCGCGCAGGCGCCGCATGGTGACCGTCACCGTCGAGAGGTCGCCGAACTGCCAGCCCCACACGGTGTTGAGCAGCTCGTCCCGCGTGAACGCACGGCGGGGATGCTTGAGCAGGAACGCGAAGAGATCGAACTCGCGCGTCGACAGCGCGAGCGCGACGCCGTTGCGCCGCACGATGCGCGCGGACGGATCGAGGTGGAACGGCCCGAGGTCGAACGGCGCCTCAGGGGCGAACTCGGCGAGGCTGCGACGCAGGACCGATTGCACCCGCAGCACCAGCTCGCGGGGCGAGAACGGCTTCGTCACATAGTCGTCTGCGCCGGCCTCGAGTCCGTCGATGCGGTCGTCGGCGCTGCCGAGGGCGGTGAGGAGGATGACCGGAATGTCCCGCGTGGCGCGGATGCGTCGGCAGACCTCCGCGCCGTCGATGCCGGGCAGCATCCGGTCCATCACCACGAGGTCCGGGGTCCTGGCCGCGATCGCGTCGAGCGCGGCGAACCCGTCGGCGGCCTCCTCGACGATGTATCCCGCGGCGCCGAGATAGGTCCCGACCACCTCGCGCACGGTCTCGTCGTCCTCCACGACGAGGATCCGCCGGTCCGCGAGGGGGACGGCGCTGTCGAGCTGCACCGGCTCGGTGCGTACCGCGGCCATGGGCCCAGGATAGGACGGCCGTCGCCGGTGCGCGGCCGTCCGGGTGCGTTGTCCCCGGTTCGTAATCCCCTGTCGGGCATCGCTCGACGGCGGGCCCATAGCGTCGAGGCATGCTCGTCGATGTCGTACTGCCCTGCCTCGACGAGGCGCGGGCCCTTCCCGGGGTGCTGCGCGCGCTCCCGCCCGGATTCCGCGCGATCGTCGTCGACAACGGGTCGACCGACGGTTCCGCCGAGGTCGCCGCCGCGCACGGCGCTCTCGTGGTCGCGGAGGCGCGGCGCGGCTTCGGCGCGGCCGCCCACCGCGGCCTCCTCGCCGCGACCGCCGACATCGTCGCGTTCTGCGACGCGGACGGCTCGTTCGACCTGGCCGAGCTGGACCGCGTGTGCGCGCCCGTGCGGGAAGGGCGCGCGGACCTGGTGCTGGGGCGCCGGCGTCCGCAGTCGTGGGGCGCGTGGCCCCTCCATGCGCGCGTGGCCAACGCCGTCCTCGCCCGGCGCCTGCGACGGCTGTCCGGAGCGGCGCTGCACGACCTCGGACCGATGCGCGCCGCCCGCCGCGAGCATCTGCTCGCACTGGGCGTGGCCGACCGGCGCAGCGGGTATCCGCTCGAGATGGTGGTGCGCGCCGCGCACGCGGGGTGGCGCGTGGCGGAGACGGATGTCTCCTACCGTCCCCGGGTGGGCCGCTCGAAGGTCACCGGGACGGTCCGGGGGACGCTCACCGCGATCGCGGACATGTCGCGGGTGCTGGCGGAGGTTCGCGCGTGAGCGCCGTGCTCGTCATGGCGAAGGAGTGCGTGCCGGGCAGGGTGAAGACGCGCCTGACGCCCCCGTTCACGCCGGAGGAGGCCGCGGCGGTGGCGTCCGCCTGCCTGGCGGACACGATGGCGTTCGTCGCGCGGCTGCCCGTCGACCGCCGCATCCTCGTCTTCGAAGGCGCCCCGCCTCCCGGGCTCGACGGCTTCGAGGTGGTGGCACAGGCGCGCGGCGGACTGGACGAGCGGATCGCGGCGGCGCTGGACGGGTGCCGCGAGCCCGCGCTTCTGCTCGGCATGGACACGCCGCACCTGGATGCCGCGGACGTGGCGGCGCCGCTCGCCGCGTGGCGGGCCGGCGACGACGCGGTCGACGCGTGGTTCGGCCCGGCCACCGACGGCGGGTTCTGGGCGCTGGCACTGACCCGTCCGTCGGGGGAGCTCGTCCGGGGGGTTCCGATGTCGCGCGGCGACACGGGTGCGCGGCAGCGGGACCGGCTGGTGCAGGCGGGACTCCGCGTGCGCGACCTGCCGCGGCGCACCGACGTGGACGACGCGGCCAGCCTGGCGCACGCGCTGGCGTCGGCGGCGGAGGGGAGCGCCCTCGGACATCTCCGGCGCGCGGTGGAGCCGCGGCTGCGCGGCGGGAACGCGGTACCGGCATGAGCGTGCTCACCCTGCGCGCCCGCACGGGCCGCGACCGATCCGCGGACGTCGCGTGGCCGACCGGGGATTTCGGCGCGGGAGACGCCGAGCCGTACGAGCGGGCGCTGCGCGCGGCATCCGCCCGTCTCACGATGCACGACGTGCTGCGGCCGCGCCGCCGCTCCCGCCTGGACGTGTCGCGCTATCTCGCGGCGCCGAGTCCGTCCGAGCGGCGTCTGCTCGGCGTCGGCGACGGCCCCGTCCTGGACGTCGGATGCGGTCCGGGACGCATGGTCCAGGCCGCACTCCTCTCCGGGCGACCGGCGCTGGGCATCGACCTCTCCGCGACGTCCATCGCGATCGCCCTGGCCCGCCGGCTCCCCGCCGTGCACGGGTCCGTGTTCGATCGCGTGCCCGACGAGGGGTCGTGGGGCACCGTGCTGCTGATGGACGGCAACATCGGCATCGGGGGAGACCCGGCGCGGCTGCTCGCGCGCTGCGCCGAGATCGTGCGACCCGGCGGCCACCTCGTCGTCGAGACGCACGCCCATCCGCGGCGCGACCGGAGGTTCGCGGCTGTGCTCGTGGGCGACGACCGCATCGAGAGCCGCCCGTTCCCCTGGGCCGAGGTCGGCCCGGTCGCCCTGCGTCGGCATGCCGAGGGCACGGGGCTGGTTCCCGCGGGCACCCGGCGCGCCGGCCGCCGGGGGTTCGCCGTCTACCTCCGCGCCTGACCTCGTTCGCCGTCCGCGCGGGAGCGGCGCACGAGGATGCGCACGGTCACCGTCACCACGACGGCGATCACCGCGACCACGACGACCAGTCGATCGGCGTAGGCGCCCTGCAGGATGGTCGGATTGGGGTTCCCGCGATGCTGCGCCCACAGCTCGGGCACCACGAAGAGGATGATCGTCGCCGCCACGGCGAAGCCCGACTCGATCACCGGCAGGACGGCCGGCGGCCACGTCCGTCCGAGGCGACGGATCCTCGCGCGGAGGAGGGACAGGAGCGGCACCAGCACACCGTCGTGCAGGATCACGCAGGCGGCGAGCCATACGCCCACCCAGACCAGCCGCGCGGGGGTCAGCGAGGTCGTCAGGAAGAAGACCCCCACACCCAGCGTCGCCACCCCGAGGGCGACCAGCGCGCCGCGCGCCGCCCTCATCGGTCCGGGCCGATCCGGGCGAGCCACTTCGTCTGGAGGACGCCGGGGCGGCCGGGCGCGATGATCCGCGCGGGGTAGCCGTGGTCCAGATCCAGCGGTTCGCCGTTCACCCGGAGGGCGACGAGCGTGAGCGGGTCGCGGGCGTACTCCGGCGGCATGGTGGTCGCGCGGTACGGGCCGTGCGCCTGCAGGCTCTCCAGCCGGATCGTCCGATCCGGGGGCACACCGACCCGGTCGAGCAGATCGCGCAGCCGCACCCCCTCCCACTCGGCGGTCGTGCTCCAGCCCTCGACGCACGCGATCGGGAGGCGAGCGCTCGCCTGCGGCATCCGCTCCAGCTCGGGTCGCGTGATGCTCACCGTGCCGGACGGCCCGATGAGCTCGAGGGCCCACGTCTCGCTCTGCGCGGCGGCGGTGACGCCCGCCTGTCGCGCGGTGCGGTTGACGGGCAGCGCCTGGGGTCCCGCGCCCTTCACGCGCGGCGCGAACAGGTTGAGCGGGGCCAGGAGGTCGAACGACTGTCCGGCCGTGACGGCGACGAGGGCCGCTGCGGAGGCGCCGATCCCCACGAGGAACCCCCGCCGGCCCATCGCCGGCCCGCTCGGACTCACGGCTCCTCTCCGCCCGCGGCCGGCGTCGCAGCCGGAGTTTCGGCACCGCGGCGCCAGTACTGCGCGATGACGGGGAGTTTGACCCCGATGTGCACCACCATCGCCCCGACCAGCACCCACGAGAGCGCGAAATGGGTCGCCGTGAACGAGAAGGGCCACGGATACCACTGGAACGTGTTGAGGGTGCCCATCAGGACCTGAAGGAGGGCCGACGCGACCAGGACGGCGATCGATGCCCGCTCCGCGATCTGCGCCACGGACCGGGCCGGCGGCCAGGTGAACAGGCGCGGGTACACCACCCACAGCTTCCCCAGGAGCACAGGAAGCAGCGCGGTTCCGACGGCGACGTGGAGGCCCTGGGTCCACGCGTACAGGTCGACGGGTCGCGTCGGCAGGGGAAGCCACCCGAGCGGATGCTGCAGGAGGTGGCTGTAGACGCCCGTGCCGAAGCAGATCACGAGGCCGGCTCCGAGCACGCGCCCGAGCACCACCGCGGTGCGCGGCGTGCGCTCGGGTGCACCCAGTGCACGCCGCACCGCGGCGAAGCGCGGCGCGAGCGCATCGCTCATCCGCTCCACGACACCGCTCATGCCGTCAGTGTGCGGGGCCCACGCGGCATCCGGCCCCGTCATCCGGTTACGAACCGGAGACAGCCGCCGTCACCGAACCGTAAGACCTGCCGCGGTCGATCGACGCCCGCGGCTGGCACCGTGGAGGCATGGATGTGACGAGGACCCGCGGGGCGTCGATCGCCGTGATCGGCGGGTCCGGTCTGTACACACTGCTCGAGGAGCCGCTGTCCGTCCGCATCGAGACGCCGTACGGCGCGCCGTCCGACGCGATCGCCGTCGGATCCTTCGCGGGTCGGCAGGTGGCGTTCCTCGCGCGGCACGGCGGCAGCCACGGCATCCCGCCCCATCGGATCCCGCATCGGGCCAATCTCTGGGCACTGGCCGCGATGGGCGTCCGCCACGTGTTCGCCACGGCTGCCGTCGGCAGCCTCGATCCGGCCCTGCGACCCGACTCGTTCGCCGTCCCCGACCAGCTCATCGACCGCACGCCACGCGGGGGCGACACCTACTTCGACGGACCGGACGTGCAGCACCTGGGCTTCGCCGATCCGTTCGACGAGACGGTGCGCTCCGCGTTCGCCGTGGGGCTGCGGCGGTCGGGGGAGACCCTATATCGGACCGACGCCACGATCGCGGTCATCCCCGGTCCGCGTTTCTCCACCCGCGCCGAGTCCCGCGCCCTGCGCAACGCCGGCGCCGACCTCGTGAACATGACGATGTACCCCGAGGCGGCCCTGGCGGCCGAGCTCGGACTGGGATACGCCGGACTCGCCTTCGTGACGGACATGGATGCCGGTGCCCGAGGCGGCGCGGGCGACGAGGCCGCCGTCGACGCCGACGTCGTGCTCCGCAGACTCGCCGCTGCACGGCCGCGGCTGGTGGCGGTGCTCGCGGAGTCGATCCGCGCCCTTCCCGTCGACGCCGAGCCGGAGCAGCGCATCGCCCGCGCCGCCGTCGACGCGGTGCTCGCGCGCTCGCCGGAGTGCGTGGGATGACGGGCCTGCTGCTGGTCACCGGCGGCGCGGGCTTCATCGGATCGCGTGTGGTCGCCGCCGCGGAGCGGGCGGGATGGCGCGTGCGCATCCTCGACTCCTTCCGCCGCGACGTGCATCCGTCCGCGACGCGGAACGAGCCGGACGGCGTGGAGGTCGTGCACGGCGACGTGCGCGACCGCGCGGCCGTGGACGGGGCGCTCGCGGATGTCGACGCGGTCTGCCACCTGGCGGCGAAGGTCGGGCTCGGCGTGGACGTCGGCGACGCCCCGGACTACGTCTCCAGCAACGTCCTCGGGACCGCGGAGCTGCTGGCCGCGATGGCCGTCGCCGGCGTGCGGCGCCTCGTGCTGGCGTCCTCCATGGTCGTCTACGGCGAGGGCGCGTACCGCGACGCGCACGGCGCGATCGCCGCGCCGCCGCGCACGCGCGACGACCTGGAGCGAGGACTGTTCGAGCCCCGCTCGCCCCGGACCGGCGAGGCGCTCCAGCCCGCACTCGTCCGGGAGGAGGATGCCACCGATCCGCGCAACGTGTACGCGGCGACGAAGCTCGCGCAGGAGCATCTGGTCCGGGCATGGGCGCGCGAGACCGGCGCGCGGGCGGCGATGCTGCGGTACCACAACGTGTACGGGCCGGGGATGCCGCGCAACACGCCGTACGCGGGCGTGGCTGCGCTGTTCCGCTCCGAGGCGGAGGCGGGCCGGGCGCCGCGGGTGTTCGAGGACGGCGGGCAGCGCCGCGATTTCGTCCACGTCGACGACGTGGCCGCCGCCACCGTGGCCGCGCTCGCGTGGACGGCGCGTCCGCCGTCCGGGGAGGCGGATCAGGACGCGCGCGCCTTCAACGTGGCATCCGGCGAGGTGCGCACGATCGGGGAGCTGGCCCACGCGATCGCCGAGGCGCGTGGCGGTCCCTCGCCGATCACGACGGGCGGCTACCGCCTGGGCGACATCCGGCACATCACGGCGTCCGCCGACCGCCTGCGCGCGGAGCTCGGATGGCGGCCGCGCGTGGCGTTCGCGGACGGGGTGCGGGAGTTCGCGACCGCTCCGATGCGCGAGCCCGCGGGCGCGCCGGTCGCTCCATGATCCGTTCGGCGACGCCTGCGGTCGCGCGCCGGACCGCGCCTTCGGCGACCCGGAGGTGGGGTCGCATCGTCGCGATCGGCGTCGGATCGTGCGTGGTGCTCATCGCCGCGGCGGTGCTCATCCCGCTGCTGACCGGATGGCAGACCCACGCGCAGTCCTTCCCGCCCCTGCACGCGCGGCTGCAGGCGCGCGTCGGCCCGGGGACGCCCGCCGCTGTGCTGCTGGCCGTGCTCGCCGTCGTGTACGCCCCGCGGGCGGCGACCTGGCGCTGGCGGCGGCTCCTCGTCGCCGTCTTCGCGTTCGGGGTCGCGTGGATGGTGAGCCTCGCCGCGGTGGACGGGGTATCGGGGCTGGGCGCGGTGCTCGAGTCGCACGGCGAGTACCTGCAGACCGCACGCCGGGTGGACGATGTGTTCGCCCTCCTGCGCGAGTACATCTCGCGCATCCCGCTGCACAGCCGCGACCACTGGCCGGTGCACCTGGCCGGCCACCCGCCCGGCGCCGTGCTCTTCTTCGTCCTGCTCGTGCGACTCGGCCTCGGCAGCGCGGTCGTGGCGGGCCTCGTCGTGATCGTCGTGGCCGCCACCACCGCGGTCGCGGTGCTCATCGTCCTCCGCCGGCTCGGGGCGGAGCACGTCGCGCGACGAGCGGCTCCGTTCCTCGCCGCCGGGCCCGCGGCGATCTGGATGGGCGTCTCCGCCGACGCGGTGTTCGCGGCGACGGCGGCCTGGGCGGCGTGCGCGCTCGCGATCGCCGCGACGTCCCGCACCCGGATCGCGGCGCTGTCCTGGGGGATGCTGTCCGGTCTGCTCTTCGGATGGTGCGTCATGTTCTCCTACGGCCTGCCGCTGCTCGGCCTGCTCGTCCTCGCGATCCTGTGGGTGGCGCGCTCATGGATGCCGCTGCCGGCGGTCCTGGCCGGGGGCGCCGTCGTGGTGCTCGGGTTCGCCGTCGCCGGGTTCGCGTGGTGGGAGGCGCTGCCGGTCCTGCAGCGGCGGTACTGGGACGGCATCGCATCGAGCAGGCCGGGTGCGTACTGGACGTGGGCGGACCTGGCCGCGCTCTCGGTGAGCGCGGGGCCGTGGGTGGGCGCCGGCGTGGCCGTGGCGGTCGTCGAGGTGCTCGGGCGTCGAGGGCGCGGTCTGCGCGCGGCGGGGCGTCGGCGGGACGGGCGCTGGACGACGGCGATCCTTACGCTCGCCGTCTTGCTGATCGTGCTCCTCGCCGACGCGTCGCAGATGAGCAGGGCGGAGGTCGAGCGCATCTGGCTGCCCTTCGTGCCGTGGCTCCTCGCCTCGACCGGTCTCCTGCCGGCGCGGTGGAGGCGGGTCGGCATCGTCGTCCAGGTCTGCGCCGCGCTCGTGGTCCAGCACCTGATCTGGAGCCAGTGGTGAGGATCCCGTCATCCACGCCGTCGATGACGGGGATCACTGATCATCGCTTCCGGTTATGGATGCGCGCGGCTTCAATGGGGTCATCCCGCGACGAAGCGGGATGCACGTGCCCGCGTGTCCGCCCGGACGGACCGCAGCCCGCGCATGACCCCGAGGAGATTCGACGATGAATTCCACAACCGCATCCACCACGACGAGCCGCACGTCGTCGGCGGGGACCTGGCAGGGGATCCTGCTCCTCGCCGGCAGCTGCATGCCCGTCCTCGGCGCCGTCCTCATCACCCCCGTGCTGCCCCAGCTGTCCAAGCAGTTCGCGGGCGTCGCCGGCTCCGACATCCTCGTCCCGATGATCGTGGCCATCCCGGCGCTCCTGATCGCGATCTTCGCGCCCTTCGCCGGCCAGATCGTGGACCGGCTCGGACGCAAGCGGCTCCTGATCATCGCGATGTTCGCCTACGCGGTGGTCGGCACCGCGCCGGCGTATCTGAACGGCCTCACCGAGATCCTCATCAGCCGCGTCCTCGTCGGCGTGTGCGAGGCGGCGATCATGACGGTCTGCACGACCCTCATCGTCGACTACTTCCAGGGACAGCGCCGCAACCGGTACCTCGCGGCGCAGACCATCACGACCACGCTCGCGGCGACCGTGTTCATCGCGCTCGGCGGCGCACTCGGCATCGGCGGGTGGCACACGCCGTTCTGGGTGTACGCGATCAGCATCGTGATCGCCGTGCCGATGATCTTCGCCCTGTGGGAGCCCAAGGCCGCATCCGGGGAGCCCGCCGTGGCCGTCGCCGAGAAGACCCCCATCCCGTGGCGCCGGATCCTCGTGCCGCTGCTCGTCACGGTCTTCGGCGGTTTCAGCTTCTACGTCATGATCATCGAGGTCAGCTACCTCCTCGTGTCGCGGGGCATCGACGCCTCGAACACCGCGGTCATCGGCGCCGTCTCGGCCGTGGCATCCCTCGCCACCGCGATCGGCGGATTGACCTTCGCCCGCGTGGCGAAGCGCGGGGTGCGGCTCCTCCTGCCGCTGGCGTTCGCGCTGCAGGCGGTGGGGATGATCGTGCTGTGGGTGGTGCCCGGCGTCCCGGGGATCGCGATCGGCGCGGTCGTCGCGTCGTTCGGCTCCGGCCTGCTGCTGCCGTCGCTGCTGATGTGGGTGGTCGCCACGACGGAGTTCGCCGAGCGCGGCCGCGTCACCGGCTGGTGGACGGCGGCGTTCTTCCTCGGCGAGTTCCTCACGCCCATCCTGATGGGCATCCTCGGAGGTGTGACCGGCGTGCTCTCCGCCGGCGTCGGCGTCGTCGGGATCGCCGCCGCGGTGATCGCGGTGCTCGTTGCGCTGGCGCTGCGGCGCGACGCCGCGAAGGCCCCCGCCGTGGCGTGACCCGGGTGTCAGCCCGCCGCGTCTCCCGGGGTTCCGGGGGACGCGGCGGCGTGCACCATGCGACCCGCCTCGGCGAACAGGTCGCGCATCCACGCGTGCTCCGGGTCGGCGGTGTGGGCGGGATGCCACCACAGGGCGTTCACGAGCGGGGTCGACTCGAACGGGAGGCGGACCGCCCGCACACCGCCCGCGCGCACCATGCGCGGGACGAGGGATGCCTGGATCAGGCCGATCCGATCGGTCTCGGCGACGAAGTGGGGGACGGGCAGGAAGCTCTCCAGCACCACCTCGGCGTGCGTGTCGATGCCGAGCTGCTGCACCTCGCGCGCCGCCGAGGTGAACGACGACCGCGACTGGTACGTCAGCACCCACGGGTGGGCGGCCATCTCCTCCATCGTCAGCACCTCGCCGACGGCGGATTCCTCGGCGACGAGGGCCATCCAGTCGTCGTTCCAGAGGTCCTGGTGCGGCAGATCGCTGAGGGGGCCGTGCGGGATGATCATGCCGTCCGCCGAGCGCAGCTTGGTGACGGCGTCCTCCACGATCGACGGGGTGTGCAGGAGGAAGCGGAGGCGGACGCCGGGCGCGCGCTCCTCGGCGAGGCGCGACGCGATCGCGCCCACCGTGACGAATCCGTAGTCGGAGCCGTAGATCGAGAACTCGCGTTCGGACTGGGCGGGGACCCACGCCGTCTGGCTCTCGAAGACGCGCCGCGCGGACTCGAGGGCCGTGCTGGTGTGGACCGCCAGGCGGGTGGCGAGAGCCGTGAGCTCGTAGCTGTTGCCGCGTCGCACGAGCAGCGGATCGTCGAAGTGCCGGCGCAGGCGCGCGAGCGACGCGCTCAGGGCGGGCTGGCTCAGGTGGAGCTGTTCGGCAGCCCGCGTCACGCTCCGCTCGGTCAGCAGTGCATCCAGCGACACGAGCAGGTTCAGATCCAGACGGGACAGGAGAGGTCGGTCGGTCACGACGGCGCCCTTTCGACGGTGGCAGAGCGGAGGCATCCCATAAACAAGATCTATTTCGAGTATATCCATGATCCGCTTCCTGGATATCGATGGACCACCGAGGCTGGACAGCGAGCCCTTCGCGGGCGGACCCGAAAGGATCGATGATGATCACGCTTCTCTCCCACCTCTCCTTCGTGGCGATCACGTCGCCGGATGTCGAGGCGTCGGTGGAGTTCTACAAGACCGAGGTGGGCCTCACCGAGGTCGCGCGCGACGGCGGCCGCGTCTACCTGCGCTGCTGGGGCGACTACTACCGCTACAGCGTCGTCGTGGTGCCGGGCGACGAGCCGTCGCTCGAGACGATGGCGTGGCGCACTTCCAGCGCCGAGGCGCTCGAGGAGGCCGTCCAGCGGATCGAGGCGGCCGGAGTGCAGGGCGAGTGGTTCGACGGCTTCGCCATCGGGCGCGCCTACCGCTTCGTCGGCCCATGGGGGCACCCGATGACGCTGCACTGGGACGTCGAGCGGCACGGCGCCGAGCCGCACGTGGCCTCGATCTACCCCGACCGCCCCGAGAAGCGCTCGAAGATCGCCGGGGCACCCCGCCAGCTCGACCACGTCACGATCGCCACGAGCGATGTCGACGGGTTCGCGCAGTGGTATCGCGATGTGCTCGGGTTCCGGATCATGGCCCGCACGGTGCTCGACGAGGCGCCGATCTCGGTGTTCTCGGTGCTCACCACGAACGAGAAGTCCCACGACCTCGGCGTCGTGCTGGACGGCTCCACCCGCGCCGGGCGCGTCAACCACTACGCGTTCTGGGTGGACACCCGCGAAGAGCTCCTGATCGCGGCCGACACGCTGATGGAGAGGGGCGTGCCGATCGAGTACGGCCCCTCCATCCACGGCATCGGCGAGCAGACGTTCCTGTACTACCGCGAGCCGTCGAGCCTGCGGATCGAGCTGAACACCGGCGGGTACCGCAACTACGTCCCCGACTGGGAGCCGAACACCTGGAAGCCGTCGCTCGGGTCGAGCAACTTCTACCGGAACGGCGCCATGCCGATGTCGATGACGGAGTCGTTCCCCGCCGCGGACGGCCCCAGCGCGACGGAGGAGGGTGTGCCGGACGAGATCAAGGAGGCGCTCCTGAACCCGTACACGAGGCACGGCTGAGTCCTATCCACCCGCACGACATGGCTCGAGGAGGACCCATGACGACGACATCCGGACCGGGCGCGCCGTTCGCCCTGGCGCGGTTCCGCACCGAGGCAGGGGTGGTTCCGGCGCTCGTGGTCGGCGACCGCATCCGGGCGCTCGATGCCGCGGCGCTCGGCGCCCCCGACCTGAACGCGTTCCTCGCCGCCGCCGACTGGGACCGGCTGGCGCGCCTGGCCGCCGAGGACGAGAGGTGGATGCCGCTCGCCGACGTCGAGCTGGCCGCGCCGGTGGAGCCGCGCCAGGTGCTGCAGGCGGGGGCGAACTACCGTGCCCACGTCGTCCAGCTCATCGCGGCCGGACTCGTCCGCGGCGACGCCGCGCTCGAGCCCGATGCGGCGCGCGCCCGGGCGGAGAACATCATGGACGTGCGTGCCGCGAGCGGGCGTCCGTTCGTGTTCATCGGACTGCCGCAGTGCGTCGTCGGTCCGGACGAGCCGCTCGTCCTCCCGTCGTACAGCGACACGCACGACTGGGAGCTGGAGCTCGCCGCCGTGATCGGGCGCGAGGCGTTCCGCGTCGATCGCGCGCACGCCCTCGAGCACGTCGCGGGGTTCACGATCTCCAACGACATCACGACGCGCGACCTCGTCTTCCCGTCGGATGTCGGCGACATCGGGGCGGACTGGTTCCGCGCGAAGAACGCGCCCGGCTTCCTCCCGACCGGACCGTTCCTCGTGCCCGCGCCGTTCGTCGACCCGGCGGACCTGCCGATCCGGCTCGCGCTGAACGGCGACGTCATGCAGGACGCGACGACCGCCGACCTCATGTTCGACGTGGCCGCGATCGTATCGACCGCCTCGCAGACGGTGCCGCTCCTTCCCGGAGACCTCGTGCTGACGGGCAGTCCCGCGGGCAACGGGCAGCACTGGGGCCGGTTCCTGCGGGACGGGGATGTCATGACCGGGACGATCGCCGGGCTCGGGACGCAGGTCGTCCGGTGCGTGGCGGAGGAGGTTCACCCATGAACGCCGTACGATCCGTCGCCATCGCCGGCGCGGGAGTGGCCGGGCTCGCCACAGGCATCCAGCTCGCCAGGGCGGGCGTCCGCGTGGACCTGTTCGAGTCCACGCCGGAGCTGCGCACCTCGGGATCGGGCATCTCCCTGCAGGGCAACGCCCTGCGCGTCTTCGACGCCCTCGGCGCGTGGGACGACATCCGCGCCGCCGGGTTCGCGTTCGAGGGCCTCAACCTGCGGGCGCCCGGGCCGGCCGCCCCCGTGGTCGCGGCGCTCCCGGACGTCAAGACCGGCGGGCCGGACTACCCGGCGGCGATGGGGATGCCGCGCGCCGACCTCGCGCGCATCCTCTTCGAGCGCGCGCGGCGCGCCGGGGTGAACGTGACGTTCGGCGCGGCGGTCACCGGCCTGCGGCAGACGGATGCCGCGGTCGAGGTGGAGGTCGACGGCCGCGTCGCCGGCACCTACGACCTGCTGGTCGGCGCCGACGGCATCCACTCCACGGTGCGCGACCTGATCGGCATCACCACCGGCCCGCAGCCGAACGGCATGGGGATCTGGCGCACCTTCGTCTCGCGGCCCCCCGAGGTGGAGCGCACCGAGCTGTACTACGGCGGTCCCGTCTACATCGCGGGGTACACGCCCACAGGACCGGACTCGATGTACGCCTTCCTCGTCGAGAAGGCGCAAGATCGATCCCAGGTCACCGACGAGGAGGCGACGCGGATCATGCTCGAGGAGTCGCGCGCCTATGGCGGCCCGTGGGAGACGGTCCGCGCCGACCTCGCCCGTGGCGCACGCGCCCACTACACGTGGTTCACGCAGCACGTCGTCGAGGCGCCGTGGAACCGCGGGCGCGCGGTGATCATCGGCGACGCCGCCCACTCGTGCCCGCCCACGATCGCGCAGGGCGCGGCGCAGGGCCTCGAGGACGCGCTCGTCCTGACGGAGCTGCTCACCACGCGCGCCGCGGTGGACGAGGCGCTGTGGGAGGAGTTCCACGCGCGCCGCATCCCCCGCGCGCGCGCCGTGGTCGAGGCATCCGCGCAGCTGGCGCAGTGGCAGATCGACGGGGTGGCGGACGCGGATGCGGGCGGGCTCATCTTCGGCATCGCGCAGCGGATGGCCGAGCCCGCATGAGCGCCGTCACCGACGTGCACGCGCACGTGCTGCTGCCGACGCTGCACGCTGAGATCGAGCGGCGCGTGCCGGAGCTCGTCGCCGAGGCCGCCGCCCTCGAGCTCGTGCGCAACGGCGCGGCGAGCCAGGCCGTGTCGGGGCCGATGGTGGGGGCGCGCATCCCGCGGCTCACCGACGTCGCGGTGCGGCTGGCGCAGATGGATGCGCAGGGCGTCGACCGCCAGTGGGTGAGCGCGTCGCCGAACCACTTCTACCCGTGGGCGCCCGAAGGTCTCGCGGTGTGGGCGGCGATGGAGGCGAACCGGCTCGTGGCGGAGCACGTGGCCGCGGCTCCGGACCGGATGGTGGGTCTCGGGCTGGTGCCGCTGCAGCATCCGTCGCGCATGGTGGAGTGCCTCGACGACGCCGTGCTCGGGCGCGGGCTCGCCGGTGTCGAGATCTCGTCGTTCGCGGGCGACGTGGAGCTCTCCGACCCGCGTCTGGAGGACTTCTGGGCGCGCGCGGCGGCGCTGCGGTGCGTGGTCTTCCTGCACCCGTTCGGGTGCTCCCTCGACGAGCGGCTGGACCGCTTCTACCTCGCCAACACGGTCGGCCAGCCGGTGGAGAACGCCGTGGCGATCTCGCACCTCATCTTCGCGGGCGTGCTCGACCGGCATCCGGACCTGCGCATCGTGGCGGCGCATGGCGGCGGGTATCTGCCGACGGTGATCGGGCGGTCCGACCACGCGTGGCGGGTGCGGCCGGATGCGCACGGATGCCGCGACCTCCCGTCGTCGTACCTGCGGCGCATGTGGTTCGACACCGTCGTGCACGACCCGCTCGCGCTGCAGCGGCTGGTGGAGTCGGTCGGCGCGTCGCAGGTCGTGCTCGGCAGCGACTACCCCTTCGACATGGGCTCGGAGGACCCGGTGGGCGAGGTGCGCGCGGCCGGGCTCCCAGACGAGGTCGTCGACCGCATCCTCGGCGGCAACGCCGCGGCGCTCCTCGCCGCCACCGAGCCGGCCAGAGGAGGCGCCCGTGGATGACCCGCGGCTCGTCCCCGTCGCCGACGGCGTCTGGGCGTACATCCAGCCCGACGGCGGGTGGATGATCAACAACATGGGCGTGATCGCCGGGTCCAAGGGCGTCACCAGCGTCGACGTGACGTCGACGGAGGCGCGCACGCGCGCGTACCTCGACGCGGTCGACGGCCTCGGTCGCGGTCCGGTGCGACGGGTCGTCTTCACGCACGCGCACCCCGACCACTGCAACGGCTCGTCGCTCGTGCCCGACGCCGAGGTGATCGCGCAGCGGCGCACCGCCGAGGACCTGCGGCAGCCGCATCCGCTCGCGCCGCACATCTTCACGCCGTTCCACCAGGGCGACGTCCGGCCGCGGCAGCCCACGGTCGTGTTCGACGACCGGCTCACGCTCACGCCGTCGGGGCGGCCCGTGCACGTGCGGCATCCCGGCGGGCCCGCGCACACGGCGGGGGATGCCTACGTGTGGCTGCCCGACGAGCGCGTGCTGTTCACGGGCGACCTGGTGTTCAACGGGGGCACGCCGTTCGCGGTGTCGGGCTCGCTCGGCGGCTGGATCGCGGCGCTGGAGCAGATGGCCGCGCTGGAGCCGGCGGTCGTGGTGCCCGGACACGGCGATGTCGGCGGGCCCGAGCTGCTGGCGCCGGTCGCCGCCTACCTCCGGTTCGTCCGCGAGTACGCCGCCGACGCGCACGCCCGCGGCCTGACGCCGCTCGAGGCGGCGCGCGCCCTCGACCTCGGGCCGTTCGCGGGGCTCCAGGAGCGGGAGCGCATCGTCGGCAACCTGCACCGCGCGTTCGCCGAGCTCGACGGCACGCAGCCCGACATGGCGGCGGCGTGGCAGGACATGTACGACTACAACGGCGGCCGTCCGCTCGACTGCCATGCCTGACGGCGGCGGAGCGCCGCGGCCGCACGAACGAGGAGGGGAACGATGAAGATCGCACGCTGGACGGATGACGCAGGCGTCGGCGAAGGGTTCGTCGTCGGTGAGCGCGCGGTGCCCTTCCCGGAGGGGCGGCGCGTGGCTGACGTCCTCGCCGGCGGGCTTCCCGAGGCGCGCGCCCTGTTCGCGCGCGTGGCGGAGGGTGAGGGTGTGCCGCTGGCGAGCGTGCGGCTGCTCGCGCCGCTGGTGCCGGCATCCGTCCGCGACTTCGTCGCGTTCGAGGAGCACGTCGAGGGCGTCAGCGCCGGGGTCGAGGGGAAGAGCGACGTGGCGCCGGAGTGGTACGAGGCGCCGACGTTCTACTTCACGAACCCGCACACGATCCGGGCGACGGAGGACGTCGTGGCGATCCCCGACACGCGCCGGCTCGACTACGAGCTCGAGCTCGCCGTCGTCATCGGCGGCGTGGCGGGCTCGACCGGAGAGACGCTCGACCCGGAGGCTGCGGCATCCCACATCTTCGGCTACACCGTGATGAACGACTGGTCGGCGCGCGACCTCCAGGCCCGGGAGATGAAAGTGCGGCTCGGGCCGTGCAAGGGCAAGGACTTCGGGATGACCCTCGGCCCGTGGATCGTCACGGCCGACGAGCTCGACCCGTTCCTCGACGACGACGGCTTCCTCGCCGTGCGCGCCGAGGTGTTCGTCAACGGCGAGCGGATCGGTGAGGACCTCGTCTCGAACATGGGGTGGCCGTTCCCGGAACTGGTCGCGTATGCCTCCCGCAACTCGGTCGTGGTGCCCGGTGACGTGCTCGGCTCGGGCACGGTCGGCAACGGCGGATGCCTCGGCGAGCTGTGGGGCCTCGGGCGCGACATCCCGCCGCTGGAGCCCGGCGACGAGGTGCGCATGGTGATCGAGGGCGTCGGCGAGATCGTGAACGTCGTGGGGGAGCGGGTCGCGGCCCCGGCTCTGCCCGCCGCCCGGCCGCGCCCGCGGGTCCGGCAGCGGGCCTGACGCGGTTCTTCCCGCGGCGGCACCGTACCGTTCTCAGGATCAGGGGCGCCGAACCCGGCCCGCGGGGCCGATTCAGCCCGGATTCCGGCCGGTGTTCCTGAGAACGGTACGTCGGAGGCCGGGTACCGATGCGGTGGGCCGCTGCCGCACGCCGGCTCCTCTGCGCCGCAGCCTCGGTCGGCTGCCGCCGGGCCGGCGTGGAGTCGCCGCGCGGCCGTGTGCAGAACTCCACGGAAGTGAGGCCGATTCGCCGGGAATCGGCCGAATCGGGCTGCTTCGGGCTCGTTCTTGTGGAGTTCTGCACGCAGCGGCCGCGCCGCCGAGGCGGCTACCGCACGTCCGTGCCGGGCGAGGCCGCCGCAAGCCCGGGCTTCGGGAACGCGTCGCGCATGTAGTCGGCGTGGAGGTAGTCGGAGACGCCGATCAGCACGATCGCGAACACGATCTGCTCGGTGATCACCCACAGCGGGTAGAGGCCGGGGATGGCGGCGAGCACGAGCGCGACGATCGGGAAGATCCGGCTGAACAGCTGCAGCCGCCGGTACGCCCAGTACCAGCCCGCCGTCGCGCGCCAGAGGAAGTAGAAGAGCGTTGCCGTGATGCCGAGCACGACGAGGCACCGCATCCACACCGCGAACGTGACCTCGGTTCCTGAGGCGAGCAGCACGACCGCCGTGACGATCGTCGCGACGCCGAGGAGGAGACACAGGACGAGCAGCCAGGTCACGACCCGGAAGGCGCGCCGCACGCGCGGGTCGGAAGAGACGGGGACGCGGTGGTCCGCGGCTCGTCCGCCCGCGATGCGGTCGAGCCGACGCAGTAGGGATTCAAGAGCCATACGACAAGCTTAAGGCATACTGAAGGTGAGTGGAATGGGAGGGTGGGTGCGGGCGACCGAATCGGACCGCGATCATCGGGAGCCCGGATGCCGCGCCGACGAGACTCGATGACGAAGGAGGCACCGTGATCGCTGTGCTCAACACCGTGGTCGATGTCGTCGAAGAGCATCTCTCCGACGACATCGACATCGCCGCCCTCGCGACGAGTCTCGGCACGACGGAGTACCACGTCCGCCGGATGTTCTCGTCGCTTGCCGGGATGCCGCTGTCGGAGTACGTCCGCCGACGCCGCATGGCGCTCGCCGCCGGCGATGTGCTGGACGGCGACGCCCTGCTCGACATCGCGGTGCGGTACGGATACGGCTCGACCGAGGCCTTCGGCCGGGCGTTCCGGGCGGTGCACGGCGTCGGCCCCGCCGACGTGCGGCGCGACGGCGGCCCCCTTCGTACACAGCAGAGGATCAGGTTCCGCCTGACCGTCGAAGGGAACACCATCATGGACACTCGCATCACCGACCGACCGGCATTCGTGCTCGTGGGTCACGCGGCCCGCGTGCCGCTCATCCACGCGGGGGTCAACCCCGCCATCCAGGCCCACATCGCGGGGCTCCCGGCGGAGGAGCATGTGCGTCTCAAGGAGCTGGGCAACACCGATCCCGCCGGACTGCTGCAGGTGAGCGACGACGTCGACCCGGACTACCGGGAGGGGACCGAGCTCACCTACCTGCACGGCGTCGCGGTCACGTCTGACACTCCGGTGCCGGATGATCTCGACCAGATTCGGGTCCCCGCGGGGACGTGGGCGGTCTTCCGTGCGGAGGGTGAGTTCCCGGCCGTGCTGCAGTCGGTGTGGGCGGCGACGGCGACGGATTGGTTCCCGTCGAACCCGTGGCGCTTGCGCCCCGGCCCGTCCATCGTGTCGGTGCTGGAGCGTTCGGCCGACTTCCAGACGGCGACGTGCGAGCTGTGGCTCCCGGTGGAGCGGGCGTAACGCGCAGCTGAGAACGGCGGATGCCGCGGGCCGCTGTCGTCCGCGGCATCCGGCGCACTCGCCGTACTGCGCATCGACCCCTATATAGTGGCTTATACAGAACCGCGAAGGGGGCCATCGTGACCGTCACGTCCATCGACATCGATCCTGACGAGCTCAAGCGGGCCAAGGAGCTGGCCGGCACGTCCTCCAATCGCGAGACCGTCGACCTCGCGCTGCGCACGCTGATCGCGGTTCGCCGCCAGCCGGCGGCCGTCGAGCGCATTATCGGGCGCGCCTTCACGCCCGATCAGATCGACGCGCCGACCATCGAGCCGAAAACGGCAGATCGCGCGTGACGACGTATCTCGTCGACAACAGCATCTGGCAGAAGGCGGGGACGAGCGCGGCGATCGCCGACAGGCTCAGAGCACTGTCGCCGCATCACCTGATCATCACGTGCCCTCCTCAGGTGCTCGAGTACTGCCACTCCGCGAGGGATCCCCGCGAGTATGCGGAGCTGCGCGAAGACATGGCGCAGCTGCTTCCGGCGTGGGAACACCCGGATGAGCAGGATGCCCTCGACATCCAGCAAGCGCTGTGGGACATGGGCCTCGTGCGCGCCGCCGCAGCATTCGACTGCCTCATCGCCGCGTACGCGGTTGTCAACGATGCGGTGATCCTGAACTCCGACCGTGACTTCCGCAATATCGAGCTCGCCACCGATGGCAGGGTCCGGCAGGAGTACGTCCCGGCGTGAATACGGTCTCGCTTCGATAACACGGCGTCGCTGCCGCGCAGTTGTGCTGTCAGGATCACGTCATGGCGTCTCGAGGTTCGCTCAGGTGGCTGGCGACGGCTGGCATGGTCGCCGCCTCCCTCGTGTTGGCCGGCTGCTCGAGCTTTGGTCCTCCCACGTCCGGCGCGTGCATCGACTGGGTGTACTTCGAGAGTCCCGCGGATGCTGCGGACGAAGCCGACGCCGTCATCGTCGGCACGGTCGAGAGCTCGGCGGGGTCGACCACCTACCTCGACCTGCCGGCGACGAAGTGGCATGTCAGCGTCGATCGGTGGATCAAGGGAGGCGACGGATCTAGGACCGTCGTCGTCACGTCGCTTCCTCGCAGCTGCGGCGACACCCACGACAGCGTGGCGGATGCGGTCGATGCTGGCCCTGTCGTGCTGTTCCTGCGCGACGGAAAGAGCGGGTGGGAGACCCTGACACCTTTCCAGGGACTCATCCCCGCCGAGCGCGATGGGAACCTGCCCAGCGAGTGGCCCGCGGACATGCACGACTAGCGCCGCTGACTCCGGAATCCGCGCATGCCGGAATTCGATCTGCCTGCGCGAAACGATGGGGCGCGCCCGCGGCGTGTGCGCTTCTGGAGCGACGTGATCGACGACCGCGCGACAGACTTCTGGTCAGCACCCTGACGTTCTGCTACTGAGCGGAACCGTAGAGCGGGCGAGCCATGACGAACGCTCCGCGGTCGTCGAAGGCAGCAGGGATCACGTCGATCACGAACTCCGGCCGCAGAGCGCCGTAGATGTGCGGATAGAGTCGCCCATCGCCGTCCTCGTCGACGACCCGCACGCCCGCGGCGGCGACCCTTCGCTCGTCGATCACGAGGACGCAGAGCGCGGCATCCGTGCCGGCATAGACGAACTCGGCCACCTCGGCGAGCTGCTCCGGGTAGGAGGCGTGGATGTATCCGACCTGGTCGAGAGTCGCGCCCCGCGTCGACGTCCGGTACTCAGCGGACTCGAGTGCGGCGTCCCAGTCGGATTGCGTCGAGAGATGAAGGATCGTCATTACACGATTCTCGCCGCTGCGCATCGCGCGCTGCGCCGTCCCCCCCGGGCCGTGCGGCCGCCGACGTGTACCAGAGCTCCGGCGCCCGTGCGAGTGTTGTGTCATGTTCTCTTCGACGGATCGAGCGAAGATCCAGCGGGAGCTGATCGCGCGGGCCGAGGCTGACCCCCGCATCATCGGCGCCGCGATCGCCGGGTCGGGCGCCCACGGCACTCAAGACGACTGGTCTGACATCGATCTCGCTGTGCAGTTCGACGACGGAGTCGACGAGCAGCGACTGGTGGATGAGTGGACCGAGGCGATCCACGCCGCGTACGGACTGTCCGACGCGCACGATGTGTGGGCGGCCGGCACCCGCTACCGGGTGTTCTTCCTCTCCAACTCGCTGCAGATCGATGTGTCGTTCTGGCCGCGCGACACGTTCCGCGCCACCGAATCGGGCTTCCGTGTCGTCTTCGGCACGCCCAACGCACCGACCGAGCCCGCTGGCCCCGATGCGTCGGCGATGATCGGGATGGGCTGGCTGTACCAGGACGGTTTCCAAGCCCTCAGCGGCGACTACGGATCTGGCTGCTGCTGTTCTTCGCCCTCGCGAAGATCCTCGCCACCTCCCTCACCCTCGGCATCGGCGGATCCAGCGGCGCATTCGCCCCTCCCTGTTCATCGGGCTCATGCTCGGCACCGCCTACGGCCTCGTCGTGCACCAGCTGTTCGGAGCCGCCGCCGGAGACCCCGCCGTCTCATGAGAGAAGGCTCCGGACCCGCCATTGTGCGAGCAGGCTCGAGGTGGGACGATTAGACCGCCGGTCGAACTGGCGGTCTGGGAGGTGCCCATGCGTGTCTTGATTGTTGGTGCGGGGATCGCTGGTCCCACTCTCGCCTACTGGTTGCAGAGGTTCGGTCACGAGGTCACGCTCATCGAGCACGCTCCGCAGTTACGGGAGGGTGGCTACGTCGTGGACTTCTGGGGTGCGGGGTTCGACGTCGCCGATCGGATGGGGATCGTGCCGCGGCTGATGGACGAGGGCTACGTCGTCCGTGAGGCACGTGAGGTTTCCAGCTCCGGCCGGCGAATCGCCCACTTCGACCCGCGCCACGTGATCGGCATCAGCGGCGGCCGGTTCGTCACGATCGGACGCTCCGACCTGTCCCGCGCCATCTACGATTCCGCGGATGGCCACGTCGAGGCGATCTTCGGCGACACGGTGACCTCGTTGAACGACGACGGCGACCGGGTGCATGTCGAGTTCCAGCACGCGGCACCGCGTGAGTTCGACCTCGTCGTCGGCGCGGACGGGCTGCACTCGCGCGTACGGAAGCTCGCGTTCGGTCCGGACGAGGAGTTCGAACGATATCTCGGGATCACCGTCGCCGCCTTCGATGTCGCGGGATACCGCCCCCGCGACGAGCTGGTCGCGGTCATGCACACGGAGGTGGGCGATCAGGTGCTGCGCCTCGCGCTTCACGATGACGCCACGATGTTTTGCTTCATGTTCCGGTACGACGGCGACGTGCCCCAGGACGACGTCGCCGCCCAGCAGGATCTGTTGCGGCGGCGCATGGGCAACGCCGGCTGGGAGGTCCCGGCCATCCTGGAGCAGATGCCGCGGGCCCGCACCTTCTACCTCGACCGGGCGAGCCAGACCCGGATGCCGTCATGGTCCAGTGGTCGCATCGCGCTCATCGGCGATGCTGCGGCGGCACCCTCACTGCTGGCCGGGCAAGGTTCCGCACTCGCGATGATCGGGGCATACATCCTGGCCCACGAGCTGCACGAAGCCCACGAAGACCACCAGGCGGCGTTCGCAGGATACGAGCGACGGCTGGCCGGGCTCGTGCGCGGCAAGCAGGACGCCGCCACCCGGCTGGGTGCCGCGTTCGCCCCCCGCAACCGCATGCAACTGCTGCTGCGAAACGCCATCGTCGGCCTCATGGTGATCCCGCCGATCGCAAACGCGGCCATGGGGCGGAGCCTGGTCGACCCCATTCGCCTCCCCCCAGTCCCGGTCGGTTAACGACAGTGCCACGCCCGCGATTCCACACGCTTCCCCGCGAACGACAACAGACCATCCTCCACGCGGCGCTCGACGAGTTCTCCGCACACGGGTTCGCCGGGGCATCGCTGAACCGGATCATCGCCGAGGCGGGCATCTCCAAGGGCTCGATCTACTACTACTTCGACAGCAAGGAAGACCTGTACGCGCATCTGCTTCGCGAACAAGTGGAACAGCTCATCGTGCGCGTCGGGCCATTCTCCGTGCCGGCCGCAACCGAACCAGACGCCTACTGGTCGACGATCGAGAACCATTGCTTACGACTCGTCCGCGCCTACGACGCATCACCACAGCTCGCGAACCTCTTGCGCGACTGGATGTCAGGCACGGGTGCACCAGCGATTGAAAACGCCCAACGCGACGCCGAGCTGAGCGCACTGCCGTGGATGACCCGGGCTCTCGCGGCGGGACAATCGATCGGAGCGATACGCACAGATATCCCCGACGCGCTCCTCCTGGCCATCGGCATGGCAATCGGCCGCGTGATCGACTCGTGGGTCATCGCAGAAGCGCCCGATCCCCGCGAGCATGCAGCCGCCGTGCACACCATCGTCGACATCCTTCGACGCGCGATCCAGCCCTGAGCGCGACCCGCGCCAGCGCCGAGTGGGAGCCCGACCGGTCGTGGTTTCCAGCGGGTGGTGAGGATCGACGTGGCGGGGACACTGCCGCCCGATTTGCGTCGACGCGTCGCTATCATGCCGGGTGCGTGCGGGGGCCATCCGTATCCGGGCATCACGCGTTGATGGAGGCTCACGTGCGGTCGCGATCGTCTGGACGGTGACCGCCCTCAACCCAATCTCACATTGAGTTCACATGCCCGGCCGGGTGCGGCCGAACGCAGCCGATCCCCAAACGAACACTGCCCGGAAGTGGGACCGCCGCGTGCACGCTCACGAAACGGCTAGGACTGTGTTCCCAGTCAGGCGGTCCCGTGGAACTTCTGTAGCTGCACTTCGCTAAGACTCAAGAACGCCGGATTGTCGATCCGGCGAAGCCAAGTTCGGTTCCGGGAATCGGTGTAGCTGAAGTAGTGCAAGTTGTCGGACTCAGCAACTCAGTAGTCATGGCGGGCACTCTTGCCACGCCGAGATCACCCGACAATACGGCCGGGTCCCCGGTAGTTGAGGAACGAGCCAGAATCGGTTTCCAATTCCAGGAGAGGGCGCTCCGAGGGCGCAGTGGGTGGGTGTTCAGTCGACAGGAGTGGTGTGCAGGTCGAGCGCTCAGGCACCGCCCCGCACACCGTCCTCGGAGCACGGCCGTGGGTCGTCGACCGATGTGAGGGCGACGACGGTCGTCACCAGGCGAGGATGACTCCGGCGCCCGCCAGACTCGCGATGAACTGCCAGTTGTAGTGCGTCGCCGAGATCTTCCACGAGGTGACCGAGGTGTCGACGAAGGAGGCTCCCGCGCCGCCTCCTCCTCCTGCCGAGATGCCGCCCGCGCCGCCTCCTGCTGCGCCGCCTTTGACGCCGCCGCCGCCGCTGCCCCCGTTGCCGCCCAGGTCCTTCGCTCCGAGACCCCGGGCGCCGGTCGACGACGTCGCGCCGCCTGCTGCGCCGCCCTTGCCCCCGAGCGGAGGCGCGGTGCCCTGGCTGCCGTTCATCCCGGCGATGCCGGGGGTCCCGCACTGCGAGTCGCTGGCGCTCGAGAACTCGAGACAGCCCGCGCTGCCGCCCCTGCCCGCCTCATCGGGGTCGCCGCTGCCGCCGCCTTGGCCGCCTCCGCCCCCCGCGACGACGAGCTCGTGCCAGTTGCTTCCGTCGGCGTTCGACAGTGCGATGAGGGTCGCGCCGCCGCCGGCGCCGCCCGTGCGCGAGTCCTGCTTGGCGGTGTTGGCCTGCCCGCCGGACATCCCTTCGGCGCCCCATCCGCCTGCACCGACGGCGCCGTTCCCGCCCACCGCGATCGTGACGATCTGCCCGGCCGTCACCGGAAAGGATCCGGTGATGATCGCACCGCTGCCGCCCTCCTTGGTGACCGGGTGCACTGCGCCGCCGCCGTCGCCCCCGGCCGCCTCGAACGTGACGCTCGTGACTCCGTCCGGCACGATCCACGTCTCCGTCGCGCCCGTGTACGAGTACTGCACCGCGTTGCCGGCGGCGGTGGACCGGAGTGCCGACGTCCCGGTCGGCGTCGGCTTCGCCGTGCTCGTGCCCGTCGAGCTTGTCGTGTGCGGGGCCGTCCCCGGTTCCGTCGTCGTCGGATGGGGCACTCCGACGGTGAGTGCGGAGCACCCGGCGATCGCGACGGCGAGCAGAGGAGCGAAGACGACGGCGACGGTCGAGCTCCGGCTCCGTGACCGCGCGCGGTGTGAGCGTGAGTGGCGAGTGTGTGTCGAGTCATTCTCGGACATGGGGTGACCTTCCTGCAGTGAGAGCTTCGAGACGCTCCTTGTGGTGCGTCACCAGTACAGTCGTGGGCCCCGCTCCAACCTCACTCCAACGCGACCCGATCACGCGGCTTCGCATTCGCGGCGAGGCGTCTCTACCCCCCCCCGCGGATCCGACCAGGGGATCGTCGCGGCCGGCGTGCTCGGTGTCGACGCCCGCGTCATCGCGCCCGCGCGTCCGGGATACCTCGGCACCCCGCTGTCCACCGGTCGGACGCCGCGGGAGAAGGCTGACGCGATGGTCGCGCTGCTCGACGCGAGGTGGAGCGTACGGTCGGCGTCGGCCTCTCGGGAGGGGGGATGACGGCGGCCGCGATCGCGGCATGCCATCCGACCACGGTGCTGGGTGTGGTGCTGTGGTCAGCCGTCCGGGGCACCCGAGGTGTCCATCGCGAAGAGACTGCCGCAACGCCGCAGGTCGGCGCGGGCCGTACTCGCCCGCGTGATCGGCACGCTGGCACTGACCGCCGGCGTGATCACCGGATCGTCGGCCGCTGCCCTGGCGGCCGGAGCGTCGTCACCGACCCCGACTGCCGCCTCCGAGACGTCGCCCGATCCCCGGCCGTCGTCCTCCCCGACATCGTCCGCTGATCTCTACGACCCGGGTGCGGTGGCGGTGACACCGCCCGCTCCGACGAACACGATGTCCTTCGCATACAGGGCGAGTCGCAGCGTGTCCAAAGGGCAAGTTCCAGTCGATCAACGGACGATGCCCGGATGGCTGGCATGTGCGTCCGAGCCAGCCGAGCGCACACGTGCCGACCTCGCCGAACCCCTCCGTGGCCGCCGCGACCGGTGAGTACGTGGCGTCGGAGGGAGCCAGCTTCTTCACCTCGATCCCGTCGACCGGAAACGGACACCTCTACCAGAACGTCACCGACCAGTTCCACAACTGGAGCATCGCCAGCGACCATCCCTATGCGTGCAGTACTCGATGACCGGCTTGCCTCGTACTGGGCAACCACCCTCGCTGAGCTCCTTGGCCCCACTATGCCAGGCGTGCCACGCATGGCATCTGACGTCGAAACGGACGCCGCGCGCAACCGCTGGACAGTGGCCGCCCTCAACGCAACATCACACCGAGTTCACCTGCCTCGCCGGGTGCGGCCGAACGCAGCCACTGCCTCACTGTGCGGCGGCCGAGCGGCATCACGCACGCGCACGAGATGGCCCGCAATCGATGTGTCGCCGCGAGGGACAACGAATCGCCCGCCGCTAGCCTGAACACCTGCCCATTCAGCAGCGCTCGTTCGTGCTGAAGAGCGCCTCCGCGGCCTGAATTCGATTTCTTTATCAGGGTTTCGCCACGATCAAGCAATCACTCTCTGTGGCCTCGTTCTTCGGCGTGGACTGCCGCCGCATGAATCTTTCGTAGGGCGTCTGCAGGTAGTCCATCGCCCACACGGTGGCCTGTCGCCAAGGGATGTAGCGGCCGTTCCTTGAAGAACAATGCCGAGTTATGAATGTCGTCGACGGCGCGATGCCAGAGGTGGAGTTTGGACTCGTGGGTGAAGCTGCCAGCGAGTGCGTGACTCCATGCACCAGGAACCCAGTGGTAAGGAGAGTCGCGGATGAGCTGATTGTCGATAGCCCGGGTCGTCGCGGCCGCGACCCAGTCCGCGAACTGGATGTTCGCGGACAGGACGCTGTCGACATGCATCGGCGGTTCGACGATGCGTTTCATCTCGGGGCGGTCAGCCGAGCGTCGAAAGATATGCCCGTACATCTGCGGCAGGCGCTCAGCGCGTGTCTTCTCGTTTATCTGGTCAATCATGACGAGCAGATTCCGCTGGCGCCGCTCGGCGTACGTGCAGAGCCGATTGAGCGTTTCCTGCATTGCCGATGTCTCGCGGGCTGCAGGATCCAGGTTGGTCTGCTTCGGTGTCCCCTGAGGCTTCTCGTCTGCGTAGTAGAAGAGCATCCCGCGCATCGAACGGAGATGCCTTACTAGGCCGGCGAAGACTCGAAGATGCTGTGGGTGAGTGGAAGCGGTCGTTGGCCGGAACATCGATGCACCCTTCTTTTCCCACTGCCCGGGATTCGGTTGATCAACTAACTCCGGTGCGAACAACGTCCGCTTTTCGTGGGTGAAGCGCTGGCCAAAGATGCGAGCACACTCCGCCTCGATCACGAAGCCTGCGTATCCGAATGCAGGACTCGTGTGGAAGCGTTCATGATCTCGAGAGATGAACGCGCCGGGCTCGCCGATTTCATCAATGTAGGCGAGCAGCACGCCTCGATTATCCTGGATTCTCCGGACAACGCAGAAGCCCACGCACTCGGCGTGGGCTTCTCGATTCGGCGCGCGGGACACTATTTCAGTCCTCGCTACCGCTCTTCACAGTACCTGCGGGGATGCAGAATCTCAATACAAAGCCGATGAACCGCCCACTAGGCTTCCGACAGGCCTGACGGCGCGGTTCCCGCGGTCGGAAGCCTAGTGGGCGGTTCGCGCCGCGACGGTCGGACGCACGGTGTGCGGCCACACACACAGGCAACTCTCATTCTGCGGTTGGTTGCTAAGCAACCCAGCAGGCTCGATTGCAGCGAATGATGGGACTGCTGCACGGATAGGTGACGGTGGGTCTGTCACGCAGCCAGTGCGGCTGGCGTGTTCATGATGACCTCGAACTCTACGGGCGTCAACCGGCCGAGGCGGAGTTGGCGTCGCCGTCGGTGGTA
>Ga0209930_1001856_pt1 | contig 29177 bp, 40 predicted proteins | sample ThiBiot_500_biof_2_FD_183948 | JGI IMG/M metagenome (GOLD analysis project Ga0209930, IMG submission 183948) | Wastewater bioreactor microbial communities from Cape Town, South Africa - Thiocy_cont_500_biof (SPAdes) | ecosystem: Engineered > Bioreactor > Thiocyanate-remediating >... | reverse complement strand
TAATCAACTAGTCAAATTTCATCACCTGCAATGATATTTGATATTCTCGGGCATTTAGCCCATGCTATTGGCATATTAATTTCCGTACATTGCCGTGTAGCTGATGAGAAAGTAACTGTATCATTCATGATAAATCAAATGATGAAATAAAATTATGTTACAAACGAAAAATATCCTTTTGTCTATTGGTTAGTACTTTTCATTTTTGTCAAACACTTGCCTCCAATATGATTTGAAAGTCCGCTGCAGCAGATGTATGCATTGATCTTCGAATTACAATCTTTCAGGACATCCACACTAGCACATGGTGCACTATGACCCTTTTTTCTCTTTCGATTCTGTGCTTTCTTTTGTGGCCTATAAAATGATTTCGATTTCACACGATAGATTAGATTTATAATTTATATTTCATTCGTTATGCCGCCGAGTATCACCACTGCACAAGACAATAAACGCATCAAAGTCGACAATCCTATTGTCGAATTAGATGGAGATGAGATGACTCGTATTATTTGGGCGTGGATTAAAGAAATGGTTGATGATTTCTTTCGATTGACGACTAATAATTCGAATGGAATATTTCTTTTTTCTTTCTCGTATAGCTTATCTTTCCCTATGTTGATGTCGAATGCAAATATTTCGATTTAGGCATTGAAAATCGTGATGCAACAAATGATCAAGTGACAATCGATGCCGCCCATGCTATTCAAAAGTATAACGTCGGAATTAAATGCGCGACAATTACACCTGACGAACAACGAGTTAAAGGTTAGCAAAAGATTATGAAGGCAGTTTTGAACAACGAAAATTCTCTTCATATTTTAGAATTTTCGCTCAAGAAAATGTGGCTCTCGCCCAATGGAACAATTCGAAATATTCTTGTAAATAAATTCTCGTTAGCTATTTATTTTTCTTGTAATCATTCGAACTTTTAGGGTGGAACTGTTTTTCGTGAGCCAATCATCTGCAAAAACATTCCACTATTAGTTCCCGGTTGGAAAAAGCCGATTATCATCGGTCGTCATGCATTCGGTGATCAATATCGTTGTCAAGATATGGTTATTCAAAAACCAGGACGTATTACATTAACCTATACACCTCAAGACGGTACGCCAGCAACTGAAGTTGAAGTTTTTAATTTTCAAAATTCGGGCGGAGTAACATTAGCTATGTACAATACTGATGAATCGATAACTGGCTTTGCACATTCATGTTTTCAATTTGCATTACAAAAAGTACGAGAAAAAAACAAATTTTTTTTTTGAAAATAGATTTGCTGTTGTTCAAAGGGTTATCCATTGTATATGTCAACAAAGAATACGATTTTGAAGAAATACGATGGACGATTTAAGGATATATTCGAAGAAATTTATGAGAAAGAATATAAAGTTGAATTTGAAAAGAAACAAATTTGGTATGAACATCGATTAATCGATGGTAGGATTGACTGTTGTGTTGAAAATGAAATTGACAATGAAATTGTCTAGATATGGTTGCTCAAGCATTGAAAAGTAGCGGTGGATTTGTTTGGGCATGTAAAAATTATGATGGTGATGTTCAATCGGATATTGTTGCTCAAGGTATTCGAAAAGAATATTGATGATTTTGTTGTCACAATAGATCTTTATTCAGGTTATGGTAGTCTTGGTCTTATGTCATCAGTACTTGTCTGTCCCGATGGAAAAACAATTGAAGCCGAAGCTGCACACGGCACCGTGACACGTCATTATCGTGAACATCAAAAAGTCTGATTAAAAACAAAGAAATTCTTGGAAAAGAAAAGTCATTTCCTATTGTTCTGCAGGGTAAAACAACGAGTACAAATTCAATTGCGAGTATATTTGCATGGACACGTGGTCTTGCTCATCGTGGTAAACTCGATGGAAACAAAGAACTTCAACAGTAATTTAAAAAACTTTTACTTCAATTATTTATTTACGTTTGTTTCTTTTTCATTGCAGATGGTGTCAACAACTTGAAGAAGCTTGTATTGAAACTGTTGAATCACAAAAAATGACTAAAGATCTTGCAATTTGCATCCATGGCTTGAAAAAGTACAGCACTATTTTACAATTTAATCAAATAAATTTTGTTGATTTTAGTTTGAAAGAAGACATGTATTTAAATACAAAAGATTTTATCAGTGCAGTCAAAACAACGTTAGATAAAAAACGGAGTTCAATCAATTAGACAAGTTTTATGCAATCTTTGAAAAAAAATATTTGACGTTTTTATTCTATTTTAATATCTAATAAAGCTAAAAGAAAAGAATGTTTATTCTTCGCAATTGAGCATATACTCTATCGCCAACGTAATTGTTACTCATTCTTATCTTTGTGTTGACACACCGAATTCATATTCGTCTCCATATTTCATCATTAAGTTTATCAGTACACACGGTTTTTACTTTTTATACAGAAAAAAAAGAATGTTCTCTATTGATTGGCATCAAAAATTCATTGACTTGATTATTTATGCAGGTAGTTTTTTTCCACTTCTTTTTAGTACTTATTAAATATTCATCATTATTTCTTTTTACAGCTACTAACCCAGGTCAATTTTTCGTCACAATTATTATTTGTTTGAGTCCGTTATTTCTTTTGTCAAGTTATCTAGCCTATCGTTTAGCTAAGCAAATCGAACGTGAAGAAACTGTCAAACACAAACAACAAACTAAAATAACCAAAATCAAAAGAAAACAAGCTGATAAACGAGATTAAAATTCTCGTTGACATTGTGAGACAATAACAATAATAATAATAAAATGTCCGAAGCGTGTATGACTCGGTCGAAATTTATTTCAATGATTACCTTCGATGTTTTTGAAGTAACAAAAAAAGAAAAAGTATGAGATAGAGAAAAGAAAGCGTTGATGAGTGAGAAGATGAAATTCTTTTTTTTTCTTTTGTTTTTCGGTTATCCCCCAAAGAAGAAAAAAAAAGTATAGTAATAATAAGAATCAAATGAAAATTATCGATGATAGATATGTTTTAATCTATTCGGAATCAACGTACATAAGACTTCGTCGTTTTCGTTTGCCCATGTAATTCACTGGACGTAGAGATGCACGTTTACCAGCAAATGGTCGAAGTGATGCACGTTTGCCGGCAAATGGTCGAAGTGAGGCACGTTTGCCAGCGAATGGTCGAAGTGATGCTCGTTGATACAAAGCCACCGGACGAAGAGATGCACGTCGATAGAATTCGAGTTCATCATCGACTTCATTACTAATACTATTATCTTCATCGGTATTAGCAACTAAATGTTGTTCATCGTCAACTGTATCAGCTTTAACTGTGCACGACAGAAGTACTAGAAAGAGAATTTTGGAATAAATCTAGTTGAACTAAAATCGAACTTACAGATAGCTAAGGTTAAACCGATAAGTAAGATAATGTTTCTGTTACTGTACATGTTTTTGTTCAGGCTGTTGGTATATGTGTGTTTTGCTCTAGAATAAATCGGAAAAAAAATGTATGATTTCGCTTTTCTTTTGTTCGAATCTGATTGATTATATATCCGATTGATAGTGAAGGCGGAAACGAGGAAAAGAGATATATTTATAGAGAGTTAATATCACTAATCTTTCGCTTATGAAGAAATTTGCACATAGATTCATTTCTTTTTGTGGCGAAGTAAATCCTTGTCGTAGATATTATTCATTGGGATTGAAAAATAGACTTACTGATTCAAGAAACGACACAATAAAATAAGAGAAAATATATATATATAGGAAAAATAAGAGAAAGAGAAGTAAAAACAGAGAGAGCGAGCACTACAATTTCTCGTTTTCTCTCTTTCTGTATATTATTTTTCTAGAGAAAATCAAAGGAAACATTTACAATATATGATATTTTCTATCAAAAACTAGAAACAATTTGGTTAACAGAATTTTTTTCCGTGTCTTGCCCCGTATGTCATCATCGTCTGTCAATATGCCTCCGTCTATATTTCATGATCATTCATTTCCGTTGATCATTTTTACCAGTTTAAATACATCAGAATTTGTCTACATATATAATATTTGAGTATTTGACAGCAAGGTTTCAAAAACGTTTATGCACATACATTTATTGCATAGAATAACTGTTGTTTATCTTTGTTCTATTTGAATTTATCTATATTTATAAATAACAACAACAAAAACGCAATATTTGTCAATTTCTTTTGTATTTTTTTTTTATTCGTGCAATTCACTCGGAGAGTATGATGGCACGGATTCAATGATACTTGCATAGTCATAGAGTAAAGAAGAAAAAAGTGTTTCTTTTTTAAATATAGAAATGTAAGGCAAAGTATTGGATCATTAGTTAGTGTCGAGGGTATTGGAAATTGAAAGAAACAATAATCTGCGAGTTCTCTGATTGAATGCACGCGAGCGCATATATTCACGAGTCATTTTCTATTCAATAGCAAGTCGGATTGAGTGTCGTCGTCATCTAGTTAAACTACTGAACGGATAACTCGTATTAACGAAGAAAAGAAAAAGAAAAAAAGAAAGGAAAATAACGATCAATAGACTGAAATTGATGGGATTTTGTTTCTTGTTTCATCTGTGAAGCGTTATTGTTCTACAGTAACAAATGAAAGTCTAATGCGATAATTGAATGTTTAATAAATCTATAAGACAAAAGAAAAACAAGACGAAACATTGATATATTCTTTTTGTTGTTAATTGTTTGTTTTTCTATATTAAAATCATTAAACAAAATCGAACGAATCAATATTCAATAAGTAACTAAAATAAGAAACCGGATGTTTTTTACCGTGTTTAGCCAAGAGACAATCGACGCTTTGCTGTTTATAAGTAGATCGATTTCGAGTAATTGATTAGAGTTATGTTGAGCTGATCTATTCAATGATATTTTTGCGATCTAGGTATTTAGTCAAAACGAATAGTGAATGTTAGAATTTTCTATTCAAGCGCCTTGTAAAAAAATCGCTTTTTTTCTGTTCTCGATTATCGAGGTAATGTCGTTTAAGTTTTTGTCAATATCGAAATCTGTTTTCATTCATCATCGACCATTAACACAGCTTGCATTAGATAATAAAATTCGTGCGATTATATCTCAATTTCATCCATACGAACGACAATTTATTAGGATTACACATGAAAATACCGAATGTTTGCCGAATTCTTCGATATTAACGAATGAGAAATCAAATTTAAGTTTATTATCGTTGAAAAGCGATTCAAATTGTCAAATGATTTGCAATTCGAAAAAAGTAGCACAATGGCTTGAACATGTCGATGACAATTACAATGGCAAATAACAGTTCGCTTTCGACTGTGTTTCTCTATTTCAATGATACCATCGATCATGTCTTCGTCGTGGATCAATCTCACGACGACGTCCTAAATAACTCATTATATAAGGATCATCATGGTAATATCGATCGTGATAATCTCGTTCATAATATCTATCGCGATGTCGAAGACTAAAAATAGAAACAGAAATAATTGTCCTTAGTCAGTATGAAATCTAATTGAAAATGAAAGGAGAATATACGGTGGTAGGCTTGTTCGATCATGATAATAGTAGGGTGGCGATCGAGAGCGCGGAGAATGATAATAATACGGAGGCGGAGTACGACGATAATATTGCTCGGGTGGTGGTGGTGGTAGTGGTAGTGGTTGAGGATAAGAAAGATGAGGAGGAGGAGGAGGAGGAAAATGATGTTGTAAAATTGGTTGTGTCGGTACTGGTGGTGGAAATTGCAGTGGTAGTGGTGGTGGTGGTGGTTGATTATGTTGGATTGGAATCGGAGGAGCGACCGGATAATGAACAGGATTCATAGCGGATGTAACTACTGGCGGTAGTTGTGGCTGAGAAGTCCGTCCAACAGGCGGACGTGGCAGAATACCTGAAGGTTTATTAGGCGGACCTTTCGTCACATTAGGTGGTTCATCCATTTGAAAACCATATGATGGATAATACATAGAAGAGAGATGCGCCATCGATGGATCAACATAAGCTGGTGGTTGAACAACCCAATATTCATTAACAGGATTTATATATCCATTAACATTTTGTGGTGGTACTGTCTTTTTCTTCGGTAAATCATGTCGAGTACGATCATTTCGATCAAATAATGATTTTTTCTCATTGTCATCATCATCATCATCGTCGTCATCATTGTCATCGTTTTCTTCATTATCGTTTTCATTTTTGTTGTCATATTTCTTCGACATGTTTTATTAAAGCAACTTTCTTCTTTTTTTTTACTCTAAATAAATGGTATTAAACCATTTTTTCAAGAACATGCATCAATTCATTGTACTTCATTTTGTTTGTGCGACGACAACAGTAAAGAAAAATTTCTCCTTTTTTTTTGACAATAATGATCCTAAATTTTACCCGCTAAAGATATTTGGAAAGAAAAATTATTATTTATGATGATCTTAAGAGATTGTTCGTATGTATTTAATCATCAAGACGAACACATCAAACGAAAATCAGAAATTGTTACTGTCTCATCGACAATCGTTGATGAACACGGAATTATACGGCCGAGATTATTGAGACCATATTCATTAGCAACGATTGTCAACGAAAATAAAATCGATTTTTCATGGTCAATGCCATTGAAAAGTCAAATTCTACAACTACCAACTAAATCCAGTCAATTTATACACCATATCGATACATTCGAACGGAATCTTATGAAAATTAGTATTGCAACTAATTCTTGTCCATCAGAAATCGCTCTTTCGAATTCTGATGATACGTTAGATAGTCTTCTAGACAATAAGCGAATCGATTTCAATGAATATGAACATCATCGAAAAAGATTTTGTTCTAATTCAAGTAAAAAACAAAGATTAATTTCCATATTAAAGCTTTTCTAGATTATAACCAAGGAGATTATTTCTTAAAAAATCTCATCTTAGAAAATGTTAATCAATGCGCAGAAAATCTCTCGAAAATTCTTAATGAATCCTGCTCAACACTTTTATCCGATGGAATTATTTTATATCGTGGCAAACAGTTCGGTTTTGAACTTGGCGAACCATTGGTTCGTAAACGATCGTCTCATTCGATTTGTGAATTAAATCGATTGTTGACTGAAAAGAATATTTTTCTCATGCGTCAATATCAAATTGAAACAATCGAAGATCTCGTTCGAATCTATGGAAATCATGGTGAAGGATATTTCGATCAATTAATGAAAAATACATTCGAAATCAATGCAAAATATGTCGAAGAATTGAAACAGATTTTACGGCAATGGACGAAACACTTGGCTTTGAGTGACATCTGCAGATTTGGTTAAAAAACAAATTTAATTCATTGTTTAATTACGAAAAAAATATTTTCTATTTCGCTGAATTTATTTTGTTTTGTTAATAAAAACTACTAACAAATTCAAAATATTAAGGTTCACCATAGAAATCCAGTTTGAAATGTCTGCTAAACATAACATTTTGACAATTCTCGGTAGGAGATCTTCATCAATCATTGAAAACATTGACAAAATCATGAGTGGATTCGAATCTCTATCTAAACCATTAAAACCTCGATCTGAAGTTGCTGTACATACACTTCATCCAACACTCGAACAAAAACCACGTGCAAAATACAGCGTACCAGACTGGTTCAATCATAAGTACTACTGCTACTGCAATTCATTGTGATCGCTAAGTTTTTATTATTTTTTTTGTTTCAAGTTATGCGATCTCTCATGATGCTGAACGTAGTCGAAATGTTTCACATCAAGTTCGACAAGATGGTCGACGATTAATCAATGAAACTAACAATGAATCTTGGTGGAATAAACATGACAAGTAAATCAATGAACAGATTTAGAGTTGATTAGGAAAACTTTCTTTTCAGCGATGTTCGAATCTCGGATCGACTTGATGAAATCGATCAATGGCGTAAAACACTTGAATATACAATTCAAGATGTCGACCGAGAAATTCAAGCGATTCAATCAGCTAAAGAACAATGCGAACGATATTTAGAACACATGCGAAGTCCATTAGGTAGAAAGCTTTTTATTTTGAAAATCTATTTCGAATAATAATTTAAAAAAACACTCAGATGTTTCCTTGGAAAATTATGTGACACGTGACGGACGTAAAGCGATCGATAATGTTGATGATGAAGCTGAACGTGAATTAAAAAAGGTAAAAAAATTTTGTTTTGTATTTATTCTAATCAATTGTATAGACAAAGATTCGATTTGTTAACCAAACAAGTAACATATTCGAATCGTTTAACATCGTACATTGATGAATCGATTCATGAAATTGAATATATTCAATTGATTCTTGATTGATAAATATTAAACGTTGTTTTTCATAATCACAACAGATCCAATCTAACGTTCGTTCGTAACATGTTAATGAAGTTAGAAAACCGATATTATTCAAATCAAATGAATGAATGATTTGATCGAGTTTATAATCATAAATATATAGACAATAATCTTCCGATCGTCTTGATGAATATCGACCGTAACGAATGACAATTCCAACTAATTTCTCCGTTGCATGTAAACCATGCATTGTACCATCGTCGAATTCAAGATCACAAACATGTTTGTATTCGAATTGTGATAAACGTGAGAGAATCGTCGATGTACATGTTGCTGTAAACGAAAAATAACCATGATAGATTGATGATGAATTACATGCTAAATAGCGTAGTTGAGGATTCGTATCTAAATGAAATGGAAAGCCAGGCAAACGAATTTCATAGAGAACCTTATGTTCGAATAGATCGTAGATATAAAGATTTAATGTTGATGCGACGAGCAATTGATTTTTGAATTGATTATAACATAGAGCAATGTAATTGACGTTAGGCGATTGAAAACAGATTTGTTCTTCGCATAGACCAGTTCGAATATTGTAAATATCGATATGTGTTGAATTCGAAAGAAGAAATTCATTGGTAAGAAAAGGTGATAATGATTGATAGTGATAGACTCGATCGAAAAGTAGAAGGATTTTTTGAGGATGATTTTGCCAGACAGTTGATTGAACAAGACTTGAACTACGACGAGACATAGGATTTGCTAGATCGAAGATGACAGGTGAACTTAGCAATGAATTTGTTCGACAATGATCTGAACGAATTGAGGTATTCGCTTCGAAACTTATATAGGAAACAAAACGTCGACGATTATTCTCACCATCGTCGTCTTCATCATCATCATCGTTATCACTTTTGACTAATTCAACTTCGTAGATTGATAATGTTCTCGAAAGATTAATGATTTCTTTGGCTATTGACGAAACACGAAGATGATCTTGGAGGTTTTCATCGAGTTTATCGAATAAGATCGTTGCACTCACACGATGAATCGGTGGAAACGTACTAACTGATTCGTACAGATCTGTATGCAGACGTTCTTCAGCGAATGATAAACGTTTTGCTTTCGACGATTGACCTTGTACACTGTTTCTCACAACATTTTTTGCTTCTTCGACAGCTGATCGAATTCTGCCATCGATTGACGATGATTTCAGTATAAGTAATTCTCGTCGACGAGTTTCAGGCGTTGAGCCCGACGTTCGAATATGTGGCATGAAAACCGAACTGACAAAACGAACATATTCGTGTTTTTTTCTCTCTCTCTCTCTTTTCTTTTATTTCGTTTATCTTTCATATCGAATGCCAAACATTTTTTTATCGTTTGATATGTAGGAAGTGTACGTGATTGATGGCATCAAACGACAACTTCATCAACAAGTTCAAACCGCTTTCGATCAAATCGCTCGATTAACCGAAGCGAAACAACAATTAATTCGAGTAAAGTTTGTTTTTTTTGTAAAACTCAACATATTATTTCTTTTTTGAAACTATTTATTCATCAAGGATTTACAAGATAAACATACGGCTTTTGCAATTTGTGAAGAAAATCTACAACTCAATGAATTTTCACCTAATATCAGCTATAAACCTGATCCATGTCGACCAATCAAAGGACAAATTACTCCTGAAGAATGGTTAGCTTTTTCAAAATATAACAAAGATCGTGCAGAAAAAGAAATCTATGAATCGACTCGTCTACGAGAAAGTATCTTTCATACAATGGGCCAATCAGCAGCTGATCTTGAATCACAAGGCAAAGCAAATGAATATGCATTACGAAAACGTTTGCATGAACTTGAACGAGCACTTAAAGAACTCGAATGGCAAAAGAAACAAGTAGAAACAATCGTCGAAGAATTATTTTCTTTTCGAAATTGTCGATTGTTTGTCTTTTAGACAGAAGACGAAATTCTTAGTAATGAAAATGATATTGATCGTTTAGAAAAAGCGATTCGAGGTAAACAAATAAGCAAAGAAAAAAGAAAATGAAATCCTGTCGTTTGTTTAGATAAAGAACCATTGATTAAATTAGCAATGACTAGACAAGAGAACCGACATAATCGACCTGGAATGGATCTAGTTCGTGATGAAGTTTCCTATGGTGTATGCAAATATTTTTATTTTATTTCATATCTACGAAACAAAATAAAACATATTTTCTTTGTCTATTTTAGTTATGCGATGAAATTCAACAATTAAAAGCTGAAAAACGTGCCTTGGAAGATCAATTGAAACAAACCCAGTAGAATAGCTTTTATCTTTTGTGATCAAAACTGTTCATCTTTTATTTACACAGACATGCATGGAATATTCTTCAGCAACAATTACATCGTATCGATGATGAAATAGTTGTTAAATCAAATTCGATTATGTTAGAAAATCGAGCATTAGAAACTCGTCGTCGATTAAATACTGAATTAACACCAAGTACTCAAACGGATCGTAATCGAGAACTGCTCAACATGGATATAAGCGGTCTTCGTCCAATCCTTCAATCAATTTATTAAAACAGAACAAACAAAAATTCTCTATTGTCCAATCCATCGCTTGACGTGTGTGTTTGAGGGTATTTGTCTGCGTATCTCATATTTGAAATAAAAAATCATGATTATTGTTTAGTTTGTTTTCTTCTTCGATAAAGTTTTAAAAGTTGTTTCTTTGTATTGATAAATGTAAAATTGAATTAATGTCAAAAGAAAATAAAGACACGAACAGGCACTGATCAAAACAACCCAAAGATCAGGATAACGTGCCGGTGGTTTAACGTAAACTGCAGCTATTAGAAGAGGAAATGTTGCTGTCACACAGAAAATCGACTAAAGGAGAAGAAAATGTTTTTGTTTCTTTTTTGAATTGAACGAAAAAAAAATAAAATGAATACTGACGAATATGAGTTGAATGCATGATATGGAATTCAAATGAATGTAAATACGTTGAAGAGAAAGTATCGAAAAAGCAAGAAATGTTAACCAGAAGATAAACACAAGATTATCTTTGATTATCAATGGAAAAACACTAAACAAAAGATCTCTTGCTGGCCGATTTGATTGATTTCAAATCTTACCTGATCATTGCAAACTGAAGAAAAGTAAAAACTTCAACCGGATAAGTAGCCGAAAGTAGAATTATCGGTCTAAAAATGAAAATAAAAATCGGTCATCGTAGTGAATTTACATACAAGCATGGAAGTAAAATCGTTTTTTCATGAACTTGAAATGAAAATAAATAAAAGCAAAGTGAAACATTAAACTAAAATAAAACAAGAAGACGTCGTCTAGATTTCAATTGTCGGAAATTAGTTTTGTTCTTACAAGGCTCAAATAAAAATTTCGAGCATTTGGCCGACGAAAGAGCATCCAACATGATGGTAAAATACTCAATGCTGTTGTCAATAAACTATTTAGAAAAAGAAAACCGACATAAATTAGTTTCGTTTTCCAGTCGAACGATCTTACCAAAGTTTTGCTAATGTTGAATGATCGAATTTTAATCGTAATTTAACGATTAAATTCAATGTACACCAGAAATTTGCGACTTTATCCTATCGTACGAATAGCTTCGAACTTTCGAACTAACAAAAGATTCGACTTACTTCGTATAAACCTCGTTCGAACGGAAACAATCGTTTAACAACTGCTAATGGATCGGATTTAAGTACGGGCAACCAGATCACCAGAAAAGTTGTAATCACAACGAATCCCAATGATAAAAATGTTTTCCATCTAAATTTCAAATTAAATTCTGATTATCCAAGAAAAAAAATTCTCTTTGAACTTTACTGAATTTTCTTTTGATCAAAACAATATGCTGATAGGAGATAAACAAATATTGGCAATGCATGATACAGTTCCATTTGTTTATAATTCAACGCTAATGTAAAACAAACGGCTGAGACTAATATCGATCTGTGTTCTGTTGCTAAAATGAACGAAAGTAATGCTAAACCAAGACTAATCGAATTGTATTGAAAATGTCCGTGATCAATAAGAATCAATAATGGATAAAAAAGATTCACTAGTAGAACAGTTAACTAAAGTGAGTAAATAAATCAATTATGTCAAACACAAATGTAAGAAAATTCGAAAGCGAGACCTTTTTTGTTGGAATATTTTTATTTAAAATTTCAGATCGGTAAGTATAGAACACAGCTGGATAATAGATCAGAAGATCAGCAATAAAAACTAAAGTAGAAACTAGTTTGAGAAACGATCAAACGACGAATTCTACCTGTGTACCGCATGAAAAGTTTATGAGCAGGACTTTCATGTCCATGTGAGTCTTTTAACGCACACCATGTTGGATTGATCTTATTCGAACTGAAACGCAATTCTTTCGAATGAAAACTCGTTGATTTCAAAGATAAAAATCTTACATCCAACCGCATAAATACGAATGATAAGCTGTTAATAATGGATAATCTAAACCCCAATAGGTTAGATTATTCGAAGAAGAATTTTGATACCTGAAAATGATTTGAGATTAACAAACAAAAGCGAATTTGAAGATAATTGTTTGTCTCACCATTGATCAACTGGTAAATGAACAGTTAATTCCATCCAATGACGTTGTGCTTCGAAATCTCCGAACATTGGCGGTTTATTATAACCTTAAACACGAGAATGATCGACATCGAGATAGTTATCAATTTACCTGAATAAGGATATTGAGCAACAATCCATCGAACTGCAATAGCCGATGCAAGTAAACCGAGAAGAAGTAGAAAATCCATTCTGAAGATAGAATAGTTTATTTATTAAATGACTAATTATATTATCTGACGTAATCGAAATCTAATTTTTCTTTATGAACAAAAATACAAAAAATATCTTTCTCTAGTTTTTGTTTTAATCATCATCTTCATCGTCATCATTCATTTCTTCATCTTCGTCATCGTCTTCATCTTGATCAGGTTGAACATCATTCGAATCATCGTCCATTGTTGAAGTATCGCCTTCTTCTTCTTGTTGCCGATAGGTAACATCGGTCAATTCATTTCCTTTCAAATCTTTGGCTTTCAATTGTCCAATACAGAACACATTCGCTGGACAATTATTCACATCAACCATAACTTTCGCTCGACACATGAGCATTTCTAATGTTCGTTTCAATGCCGGTACAAGTCGTATGCAAGACATATGTTTTTGATCTTTTTTCAACATATTACAAAGTGATTGCAAGAGCCGAGTGGATTTCTGTAGGACAGTTAGTAATTGTTTTGTTCCGTGTGTATCATGAAGAAAATAGAGATCCAATGTTGGCATAGCACGCGCTCGAAATATGTCGATGTATTGTTTCGATGTTCGAAGAACGGTTGCGAGTGTCTAGATGAAAAAGTTTGTTTTGATTCTATTGAAATTTATCAGCTCTTACTGAAGCATTTTTTCGGTAGATTTGATCGATTGTAACAAACGAAACAAACTTTCGAAATAATTCATTCAATTCCAACCATTCAGCGCAGAGATTTTCGAGATCATTTTTCTTCTTGGAATCATTGGGGATTTTAATTGATCGAGCTTTAATAAGAAAATGTTTGCACAACGAACGAAAATAGATAATAAACGTTGATTTCATATTCCATGTTGACAGATCAACAATTGTATTTTCCGATGTTTCATCATCATTATCTTCATCATCGTTCTCAGCTCGTGTGAAAATCTTCAACGAATAATTAATAAATCCATCGATAACCGAAAGAATTTCATTGGACTCAAGATGAAGTAAATACAGATTTAGAAGTATTTCAACAGCTCGAGATGAAGTCAATTTCGATAATGAAATAGCCGTACTCGAATTCATATCTAAACTACATTCTTCTAAAAATCGACGACATTGACTTGTATAGATTTTGTAAAGTTCATCCTACGGAAGAAAAAAAAACATGATTCATCGAATAGTTTATCTCGATTCAATCGTTACTTGATGGGTTTCTTCTTCGAATAATTGAATGAATAATTCCAATGCTTGACAAAGTCTCGTAATATCGACAAGATTTAAAATATCGGTGAAGGAAAAAAACTTCTTGAGAATTTCAGTTCGTTCATTGACATTGTTTGGAAGTTTTTTGGTGAATAAATTTTGAATCATCATTTCGATTAGTCGATGAAAACATGTCGAATCTCGATCGAGTTCTTTTTGCCACTGAATTTGTTTGATTTTGAATAAACTCAACAAGAAATAGAAACTATCGAGAGCATAATAGAAAGCTCGACTAGCTAAATCACGACTCTGATCACGATCGATCAGTATATCCGTGTCGTCATCATCGACATCCATCGATTGATCCGATGATGGTTTACTACTCAAGAATGAATGAATCGATTTCATTGTTTGTAAAATTTGAACGAAAAACATTTCGAATATATCGAATGTCATTTGATCGAGTTTGTCATCGTTGGTTTCTTCAGACGAATTCTCTTGAATTTGTTGTGTTTGAAATGTTGTTGGTGCATGATGAGTTTGAAAGCGTTTTTTAATCATACCGATTGATGATATCGATGAATTGTTCGTTGTTAATAGACGATGTAAATCGCCGGTTAATGTCGATACACAACGAAGAATAGTCAAACGTTCTTTGCCGGTAGCTTTAGGTAAACGTTGGAGATATTTGCTGATATAAGGAAATGTTTGATATTCAAGTGAACGGATATCGAATTCGTAGATGTCGAAAATCGATGATGATTGTTTAGGTTTGGCTTCTAGTTGAAGAAATTACAAGAGTTTTTCTTTCGATGAATACAAAAATGAATAAGTCAAACTTGGTTTGCTTTTAGGCTTTGCTGAAGTTGTACTTCGAGATTTTTTCTTCTTAGTTGGTGCTGTTGCTGTTGCTGCTTCTTCATCATCATCGCCAGCACTTCTATTTTCTTCTTCTTCATCATCTTCGTCTTCAACTATCGCTGCTTGTGTTCGTCTAAAAGAAAATCTTCTTTTCTCGAACTCGAAGTTCTTCATCATACTTTGCTCCTTGTTGTTTGCCAGCACTCGTTGTTTTCTTCGGTGGTTTTTTCATTTTATTTCGTTCAAAATTCGCACAAATCGGCTCATAAAATCCGTAATGTTCTCGACAGATTTGTACACAAATCGAAAAATGTTCTTCAATATCCGTCAATTGTTCCAATCGAATCAAAATCAATTGTTCATTCGGATTGTCAACCGATGATAAAAGATTACAAATTTCACGAAATAATCGACTTGCATAATAATAAACATCAGTTAAAATATTCATCGATGAATTCGAAAGTTCTTTTAATTTATCTCGATAGGTATCCAAACATTTCCCATCATCAATATCGATATTTTCCGATGGAAATAAATCCGGTATACGTAATGAACATTGAAGAACAGCATCGACTTGGTCAAGATTTGACCATGATGCAACGACAATCAAACGAAGCATTGGCGCTAAGAGAATCGGCGATGAACTTGTTTCACTCATTGTTCGATATTGATGGTATTTAGATATGATATTAGCAAGATTGAGAACGGCTGCATTCGGTGTTTGATTAGGAAAATTATAGACTAAACATGTTTGTTGTGCGAAACGATTGAAATCTGATGAATTCGTATTGAGTGAAACGTTACTATCGTTGAGAAAAGCTTCTTGAAACATATCAGCAGCTGATATAGCAAACCAATTGAGTGATTGTGAATCGGCTTGCATCGAAGATGAATTCAATTGTAGTTGTTGTTGTTGACGAAGATTAGCTGAGCCAAGAATCGTCGCTAATTCATCGTAGAACAATGCAAGCGTTTGTGGACATTGCATGCCCGATGATTGAACAAGATTCAATAGATCTTTTAATTCATTTTCATGACTGGATAATTTACCATCGTGAGATGATACTTGTGCTAAATCTTCAATATGTCGAAGTAGAAGCGATCGAAAGATTTCAATAGCACCGAAAACTCCTCGAGCTTTTTCTTTATGCGGTTGAATCAAACATTTTGTTACCAACATATTCAAATCATTGTAAACACTTGTGTTGTACATCGATGCAAGTATGGCAAAAACTAAACGTAAATGATCGCCGCGAAAGATATCGATATACTCGAAAAGATTCTTCAAATAGGATTCGCATGGCAACATTTTCGTTGGATATTGATAAGCAAAACGTTTGAGTAGTTTTAAGATTTGTAATCGTTGTAAATAACGATTTTGAAATATAATTGACATTCGTACGAGTCCATTGACGATTTGTTCATGAAATTCTTTGTGTTCACTTGTCGAAAAAAGTAAATCGATTAGCATAACACCTAATTGTAAACCGATTTGTAAATGTTGAAGATTACTCGATGAAAGAGAATTGTTCGTTGGTAGATTTGTTGGAAAATTGCCGAATGATAACTGTTGAAAAATAGCAACAGCAAATCGAAATAATTGTTGATTGTATTTATGAACAAACGAAAGATTCGATGATAAATGTTGATGAATTGAACGAATAATCGACGGATCATCACCGAGTTTTTTAACGAATGTTTTTAAATTGTTGTAATACGAACGATTTGTAAGAAGAATACCGATGAATAAATCAAAAAGAAAGTAACTATTTATTTTAATACATAAATCAGCTGTGATCGGATGTTTTTCTTGACAAGTACGAAAGAGAATACGAGATGAATTGAAATAATATTCGAAACGTTCGAAAAGTTTGGCAACTAATTGAAAATTATCGTTGCTGGTTGTCGTATCCGAACGTCGATTGGAGACAATAGCAACGTCTCGAAATAGCAAAACTGTTTCGAACATATTAATTTTCGTTGATGTTTCAAAAAGATAATTAAAACATTCGACTTTCACATCGGACACACCTGTCATAATCATTGGAATGATTTTTTCTCTTACTCGTCGATCAGTCGATTCCGATAATTGAATTGTTGTCAATGTCGAAAGAACTTGTTTGATAATTTCGATATTTGTTGATTCAAGTTTTTCTTCTAATTTATTAACAATATCAGTTTGCAAATAATCATCACAGAATATATCCGTAACTAATGAAATCATTTGACAACGTGTATCGATATTTGTGACGAGATCGATGATATCGAGATAGAAATGAAGTAAATCTTTGGCATTTGTAGATTTGCCAATCGGTAGATAATGAAATGTTTGTAGAATTAAACGAATCATGGACAATGGAAGATTTTGAACGAGTACACGATCACCACCTTTATTATCGAATCGAACAAGTCGTTTAAGAAGATATTTTGCTAAGAACATTTGTAATTCGTCAACACATAATAAAATTCTCATGAGACTATCCTGTTGTTGAGAACGAAGTGGTGAAACATCATCGGTACTCGATGTTGGAAGTAATGACGAACGAAATATGGAATCATTGGACAAGAATGATGATAATTCAGTTTCGAATTGTTTCAATAAACTCGTTGGATTCGATGTCGAACGTAAATGTTGTGACAAACGTTTGGCTAAAATACCTTGATCAACTTTCAATTCAAGTGTTAATTCATCATTATTATTCATATTTTCTTCATCAGTCAATTTGATTTCTAGGCCACATTGATCAAGCATCCGTGTTATGAACATATTTGTTGCTTGAGCACTTGTTTGAGATTGCTTTCTTGGTGTTGAACTGTATTCTTCAATTCGAGCAAGAGATTGTGTCGATTGATGCATAGCAACTTGTTGACTTGCGCGAAGTTCATGCTGACGAAGAAGACCGGCTTGACGATTCATATCTACGATAAGTTTGTTTGTTTTTTATTATAAATGATTTATTATTTAAATGTCGAAACAAAACAAAACACGCATGCATTCGAATTTTACTAATCTAATTTATTATTTACAACAGTTGATAGATGAACAAAATCACGACTAGAAAATAAAACGAAAGACTAGACTTTGCTCATTTCCAAAAAAAAAACAAAGAGATTCGATTAAAATCACAATTCAATAAAGATGAGACACGAGAAAAACAATCAAAGAACTATCGAAAATTGTCTTATACATATTTCACTGTTGAAACTACAGATTGGAAGACACAGATATTAACTAAATTGAAAGTGTTGTATTCTCATGAGGTTGAGGTTGTTGTTGTTGTTCGGTTTCGACTAATGTCGTTGTGAACATAGTTGGTCGTTTCAAAGATGCTGAAATTTTCGTTAGAAATCTGTTTGAATGTTGATTTGCTTTTTCTAAACGTGTTAATTTGACTTTCTGATCGATTACTTGTTGTTGTAGAATTAATTTCTGACGATTTTCTTTGGCAAAACGATTATGTCGTTGTTCAACAATCGTAGTATCTAATTGTAATGAAGTTCTTTCGATTAAATCGATTTTATCAGCATATGTTAGCGAATCATTCGGTCTGAATACGTCTTCGCATGATCTCGATTTTTTTGATCGTCGACAATGAATAAATGTCGAAAGACTTTCTTTTGTACTCAAACGAACATGAGTATTTGGATGAAGAAATCGATAGTAAATCAATTGAAAACAAACAGCTAACCAAAAACCACAACAAACAAACAGAACAAGCGAATATTTGAATACGAAATTATTCTCAGCTGAATGTATTGCATAGATAATTGCAAATGCAATATTTTCAATGTAATAAATCGCATAAAAACCAATGTAATGCAAACGTGTATCACCTTTACGAAGATTCTTCGAACAAAAAAAAGCGTGATTTGAGAATATAAAATTACGTAGAGAACAATTACCATGTAACAAAAGATGAATATGTATGAACAAACAAGATTGTAGCATTTTTCAAAGATGGCTTCGCGAGGATTGTATTTGGTTTGATCGCTGATACAAAAAATTGTTTTCTGGAGAAGAAGAAGAAGAAAAAGACTGATGATTGAATACGGAAAGTATAATTTTTTTGAATTCATACAAAACGAAGAATCCAGAATAACATAGCGAACCAATGTGCCATGATAATGATCCAAAACCAAGATCGAAATGTTGCAGCAAACATTGCCAAAGCTAAAACTCGTGGTGTTAACAAAAATAAATACCAAAACTAAAGAACAAAGATTTTTTGAAAGTAAACAAAAGAAAATTTCTCTACCCATTGGACTATTGTACTCCACCAAGAGACCAATTGTGGTGGTGGTTTATCTTTTGGCCAACCTTGTGGTGAATGTGTTAACTGCATATGACGCCAACAACGTGAATAGCCACTCAGTGCATATGCTAATGAACCGAGAGATGATACTATTGATAAGCATTGCTTGAGAAAGAGAGTATCAACTAGAAAATTTATTGAATAAGAAAGTAAATCAATAAATTTGTGATTATGAGATTTACACTTCATTGATGCTGAACCAAGTCTTAGCATAATATATAGTTGCAGAGTGACTTGTGAACCTGAATCCATAAAACAATCGAAAACACGTAATAGTGCAATGTCAGCATCGATAAGAATTTGTTTGGTTAGATAAAATCGAGCCCATTTCGGTTGATGACGATACCAAAAACCTTTCCAAGTGTAATATAATCCACGAATATATCTTTAAAGAAAAAGACAGTAGAAATCAAGTGTTTTACTACGATCATTTGATTGAATTTACTTTAAACATAAATCTAACTGAAGAACAAGGATAATAATTCGTATAATCCAAGTTAGGACATTGATTGTCGTAGCTGGAAATTGGAAATTCTTCTGATTAACTGATTGATTCGATGAATCGTCTATTTCCATATGTTCATTACTATTTGTTTGACACGAATTATTCTGTTTCTGACAAGATGAATATTCAGAACTCGTTTCATTTGTCGAAGCTTTCAATTGACTACTATCCATATACCAAACGAGTGAAAATACGGATAGAGTTAGATTCGGCAGTACAACACACATTAATGTCAATATGAATAACCAATAAGCTCCTTCTTGGTAATAAGCATGTGCAAGAACAAGATCAGTAATCATATCGAAAAAGAATGCAATCACACCCCAAGCATAGATAAATACTTCGAAAACATTGATTGTCATCGTATCAGGAATAAAATCAGCAACGAGAGTCGTTGGATTTGGCTGAGTGAATAGATGTGGTTGATTATTATCGGTAATGAATTCTCCTGGACATGGCGGAAGCACAGGATCGGTTAGACTGAGTAGAGTTATTGATCGACGTCGTTGCATTTCGAGTTTTTCTTCATTATTTAACGGAAAATGAATTTGTTGAGGAGAATTTTCATCAATCGGTGATAATTTCGATGGTGTAGTTGCAGATGATGTTGACGAACGAGGTAGATTATTTACAATAGTTTCACTAGATTCTTTTGGTGGTATTGGTTCAGGACAATGCGTCGTACCAGTGACAGAGATAACTTCTTTTCCAAGAAGACCTAATGGATTAGCTCGAGCAAGTTCTAGTTGAGTTACATCTTTGATCGATTGAAAGATATTAAATCCAGTTGATGTTGAAGGAGGAAGTGATTTTCGTTGGATGGGTTCATTCTTTCGAATGAACACTGTTGTTTGTTGTTCTAGAAAACGATTTACTTTCATTGGAATGAAAATCATATCAATCGAATAAGTCTTTACCTGGATTTGACGCTGAACGTACATGTTGTACATCTTCGTCTTCGACTTCTGGTTGTTCACTTGTTGTCAATGAAGGTTTATCAAATTTCCTTGTAATCATTGTCTGAAAAGAAGATCAAATCTCAAGATAGATAATTCTTGTCATTTCCATTCTATCTGCAATCACAATCTAAGTCTTCGTATTAACTTTCAATTATGTTTCTCATAAATTTGCATATAACACTTTCGAACAATCGAACCACAGAAAAAAAACAGACACACACGCATCGATTCGTTTTTTAATCATTTGCCATTCAAAATCGGCCAATAAGATTCTTAACTTACATGTCGCTCTTTTCCAATATATAAGCATTGATGTTTCGGCACAAAAAAAAAAGAAGTTTATTATTATATAGTAGACATAAAAGACCATACATGATTGCATTCTATTTTCTTTCTCTCTTTCTTCTTCTCCTTAGCCTCTGGGGTTTGTTGAGAGATTGAATACAATCCATATATGATAAGAGATAATTACGGAGCAAAAAAAAGAGAACGAGAATTACAGATAATAATTGCAATAGACAATAGGAAATTCAGAGAGAGAGAGAGAGAGAAAAAGACAAATAAGAAAGTTGGTGTTTGGTCAAGAATTTGTTTTTTTTTCGAAATGAATTAAGATGTAACCAGAGGTAATGTTACTAAACGAAGTGCTGTTACTTCTTGTTTTCTTTCAATTGGTGTTCGACGTGCAACAGGTTTTGGCCATTTTTCGAACTATCAAGAAAAAGAGAAGAGAATTTCTGTTTGTTTTCTGATTATTTTCAAATTAATTTACATTTGTTTGTAACGGTAATCGACCAGCAGCATGTCCAAAATGCATTGAACTCGCTGTTTTCGAAAATCCGAAAACCGATTTCGATTGTGCGGGAACGGGCATTGTTTTAGCTGTTACTTTCGTAATTGTTGTTGATGCATCATCATTTTCATTTGATGTTGTTGTCGTTGCCATCAGACGTGTTTGAGATCGTTGTGGTCGTCGTGCTTTTGTCGCAAGATTTTTGTAGACATCCAATGGGGAATAATAAACTTCAGCTAGACTCATATAACGATTCGTTGCATGAGTCAATAGACGATCACGTAAACTCATGTCCGTTCGAGATAACGATTGCGTACGAGCTGGTGGTACTTTTGGTTTAGTGATTGTTAACAATGGTTCGGGTTCTTTTTTGTTGTTTTTGTCGTCGTCATCGTCGTTGTCTGAACAATCCGATGCTGAAAGATATTCTTTAGCATGATCTTCATAGTTATTAGTTTTAGTTGACGATTGAGTGGTCGTCTTTTTTTCGTTTTCATTTGTATGTTTTTGTCGTAGAGTTAACGGAATTGTGCGAAATGGGGATGACATTCGTGGTGAACGGAAACCAACGATTGACGATTCGAGTGTTGGAGTTTTAGGTGTTGGCGGTGGACCACGAGGAATAAAAACTTGAGATGTTGATGGCGATTGATCGAAGACTGACAGTGAACGTAGATCGAATTGAGAAGGATTCAGGTTCATTTGTCTTGATAGGCGAACTGATGGTGTGATTTTAGTTGAATTTTTGACGGTTTGTTGAGATGAATAATAAGCTGAAGGAATATTTACTGATATTGTTCGAGGTGGAAGTTTAGTTGTTGTTGGAGCCTATAATTAAATATATATATATACGATTGCATGTTAATTAAATTTTCATGAAAAACAAGAATAATACTTTTTTCTCATTAAATTGACTTTCTGTTGATGTCAAAAGAGATGGTAGTGGTTCCGATCTCGTTGTAACGATTGTATCAAGATCATTGTCTTCGGCAAATTTCTGATCAGATTTTCGAAATTGTGTTGGTATTCGTCGTGAATAATCTCGTTCGTAGATACGCGGAGCTGGATGGATATATAACATGTCTATGTTTTGCTCATCGGACGGAAATAAATCAGTACAAAATAAATGAAATGAACGTGAACATGTACATGGTGGCGAAGAAATCAAATGTGCTGGTAATCGAATGAGATTTGGCTGAGACAATTTCTTGTTTTTCAATAATAAATTGACACCTTCGAAACAAAAAAGAAACAAATGAAATACTCGAAAACAATAGAAAAAAAAGAAGCAATAGAAAGAGAAGAGAACAGAACATGAACGCCTACTTACTAAGAGCAAGAGATCTTTTTTCATCATGATCATATTCAAATTCAGCTGCGTTATACGTCGATTTTCTTGTGTCCCAATAGAAGAAATCATCGGATCGAATTTTCTGACTAAACAATCATGAATCCTTCGCTGTTAATTGCATCCAGGAACAAAATAAATATCGATGTTAAACTTACGTTTTCGCTACCATAGTTATCGAGTATTGTTGAAACACAAAAGGTAAAAGATCATTTTGAAGTCTATGTCATACATACATACATATACGTTGTGTTTTCGCTAAAATAAGAAAAGAGACGCAGAGAAAGAGCGCAAAACAATAGTAACAGAATTTGAAGGAGAAGGAGAAGAAAAACAAAACAGAAAAAAAGGAATTTAACAATGTAATCTCATCAAATGAGAATATCGAATATTTATTGGTCTATTTTACACTCAATTTGATAAGAAATACAGTTTTTCTTCTTTCTTTCTTTCTTTTACATCATTGATGGCATATCAAGTTTCATATTTCAATGTTGAAGAACTTTTTCTCGTTTCTTTTTAATTAAAATAAATCTTCACATTACTTTTTCGTAATCATATTCAAAAAAAAATCAAATTTACATACATAAAAATTCTTTATCCTTTGTTACCTTCACTTTTTTCTATTTATATTATTTAAATAAACAAAAAAACATCTACTCGAAGTCATACATTGACTTCTTAGAATTAGAGCATTTGTAAAGCTACTGTCTGATGAATCGAACCTAGTAATTTAATTTCCAACATCAAAATAGAGCAAATAGAGAAAAAAGTTCCATATGTATGTATGTCTTTTGGTTTTATTGAATCCTCTTTTGTTTGTTACTCTTCGGAATATACTCTAATAAAAAATAAAACGACCACACACACACACGCGTACACACAAAGAAAAAGTGGAGATACAGTTTGATACTAAATAAATGTGCTGGCTAGAGGAAATCAGTGTTCTATTTATTTAAGACTTTTTTGACTGTTTTAATAACATTGGATGCTTGAGGCATTGAATTTTGTTCAAGAGTCTTTGCATAAGCCAATGGAACATCGGCACCGGTGACACGTAAAGGTGGAGCATCAAGATAATCGAAAGCGTCGCCTAATATTACGAGAAACAGATTTTTGCAAAAAAAAAAACAATTCGAAATTCTACTTTCGCAGATTCTTGCAAGAATTTCACTACCAATACCACATTGTGACCAGCCGAATTCAACGGCAACGAGATGATGAGTTTTCTTAACTGATGCTTTAATAGTTTCTTCGTCAAGTGGTCTTAATGTACGAAGATTGACGACCTAAAATAATAATTATTAAGAGATATGCATATTGTAATTGCAGATGATTGTTTTACTTCGCAATCAATGCCGTTTTGTTCGAGTTCCTTAGCTGCTTCCAAACAAATTTTAACTCCAATTGAGTGACTGACAAGCGTAATATGTTTGCCTTCGCGTTCAATTTTAGCTTTACCAATTGGCAAAACAAAATCAGGCGAGAGAGCTTCTTCAGATATGGGAAATTGTTGACCATAAATTAATTCATTTTCCAAAAAGACAACTACAAATTAATTTAAAGAAAAACAACAATGAATTTTGAAATGTCTGTTTTCTACCTGGATCGTCATCACGGATAGCAGCTTTGAGCAAACCGCGGCAATCTTCAGCTGAATAAGGCGAAATAACCTTCAAACCAGGACATTGACTGTACCATGTCGCAAAATCTTGAGAGTGTTGAGCAGCCACACCTAGTTTTTTCGTTTGTGCAAACGTTTTTTTTTAGAGAATCAATTTTTCTGAAAATCATTTACCGGCAGCTGCTCCGTTAGGTCCACGAAAAACAATTGGTACTTTAACTTTTCCTGATGACATATAATAAGTTTTGGCTGCTGAATTGATGACATGATCAATGGCTTGCATAGAAAAATTAAACGTCATGAATTCGCAAATAGGTCGAAGGCCAGCCTAGCAGAAAAACAAGAAAACGCATCTTCTCAACGAACAGAAAACAGAGAATTTCTTTTTTTTTATATACCATAGCAGCGCCAGTTGCTAATCCAGCAAAGCCCATTTCAGTAATAGGTGTATCAATAATACGTTTGTCTCCATGTTTTTTCCAGAGACCTTTCGACATTTTATAAGCGCCGTCATATTGTGCGACTTCTTCTCCCATTAGAAAAACTCGTTCGTCACGAGAGATTTCTTCATCCATAGCTTGAGTTATTGCTTCTCGAATTGTAATCTAAATACGAAATAATATTGTTGTTTGGAATTTAACATAACAATAAAAATCATTACAGTTTTCTCAGCAAGAGCTCTCGGTGTTAGAGAAAATGATCGACGGAGAAGTACGGTTGAACCGGAAGTCTAGAACAACAAGAATTCTATTCGATTGAGTTTGTATTTTGTTGTTTATTACTTTGAGAAGATCTTTGACTGATTTCATGATTTACAATCGATCAATTTCCTTCTATGTTAGATCTAAAATTGAAAAAGAATATTTGTTTTTTACACCAACCGACTTGTTTACTCCAAAAATAATAACAAACCTTTGCCTTGCCTATATTTTTCCTCTTGTATTTTCCCATTGGGTCTTTCTAGACCATTCGTATTCTTCGTCTCAAATGTCGTCATACGAACAAATTACCAATAGAATTTTTTGTTTACAAATTTTGATCTCGATCGAATTCCGACAAGAGAAAAAGTCATTAGATTTAAATCATGTCATCACCAATTAGTACCTATGCTCAACGAATGATTCGTTTAAGTCAACGGATCTTCACAGAATATCCGAAAATAACATTTTCAAAGAAAAAACATCAAGAACAACATGAAAAATTCATTCGTTTTCTTGACGATCGTCCACATACGTCGGGTCCGTTAGTTTCAATGAATTATTATCCACGTTACGGAGAATTATATCAATTAATGGAAGGTCTACGTCAACATGGTCTCTACAGGTAGAATTTATTCAGAAGTGTTTTTGTTTTTAAATTTAATTTAATATTCGAAAATTTAGAAATGAACATCGAGATTTTCAAGAAGAAGTCGTTCGTTTACGTGTACTCCGTGGCAAACAACGTAAAAACATGCGTGCTCTCTATCCAAAACGATTGCCTGAACTTGCGCCGTGTTGTAAAGGATCATCGAAGAAATGATTGTTTTTCTTTTCTCTTTATAAACTAGTAAAATTAGCAAGAAAAAGCATAGTTCGATCTTTATTTTTTATTTCATGAAGAATAAAAATATGAATTTGCAGATTATAGATGGAATTACGATATTGTAATCGTCTTGCTGTTTCACTTGTTCGTTTAGCTAGACAAGTAGATATTTATCGTCATTTGATTCTTCAATTTGAATGTCCTTCTAGCCGAAAATTAGCAACCCTGTTCGTCAATTTTCATATTCGACAAGATTAACTTCAATCAATTCATCTCAATATCAATTCAAACGTTCTCTTTCATGGCAATTCTGGAAATCATCATCAACATCCGATGCACCGAATGCATGGCCAAGTGATGCTGTTTATCCAACACCGAACGTGCCCAATGTTCAACCGACATCAACTCCAACACCAACGTCAACAACACCGATTCAATCGCCAATTACAAACGAACCGAAATTCGAAGCCGATGAATTCGGATATATTCCCGAACCGCCAACAATTCCATCGGATTTACCGATTGAATTCTTTTTAAATGCTGCAGGCGAACCAGCATTATCAACATTAGGTCTCGGCAAATGGTATCTACCGACCGGTTGGGTTCAACAGGGTCTTGATTTGATTCATGCTAACGTTGGTCTGCCGTGGTGGGCGACAATTATGCTTGGTAAAATTGTTGAGATCTATTTTCTGTAATTTATATGTTAAATTTGCAGGTACGTTAATTATGCGTACAATAACTATGCCAATTGCGATTTTTAATCAACGTAATGCTGGACAAATGCAAGTTCATATGCCGAAATTACAAGAATTGCAAGGCAAATTACAAGAAGCTCGAATTCGAAATGATCAATTAGCGAGTAAAATGAATAATTCCTTAGGAAATAGATTTATGAAGAAAAACAAAATCGTGATTTTTAGTTATGAGAACAGGAAATGACTTGATGGAATTTATGAAGTATTCAGATGTGAAACCATGGCGAGCTATGCTCGGTCCATTTATGCAGGTTTGAAACTCGTTTTTTTCTCTTTGTTTTCAAAGTTCTGTTTCTTGTTTTTAATTGTCTAGATGCCTTTTTTTATTTCATTTTTCCTCGGTATTCGTGGTTTAGCTAATTATCCGCTCGAAAGTATGATGTATGGTGGAACTTTATGGTTTCAAGACTTAACTGTTGCTGATCCGTATTATATTCTTCCAGTTTTCACAGCCGTGACCATGTTTATCACTATGGAAGTATGTCGTTTTTCTTCTTCTATGAAATTTACTTTTTTGGTTGATCATTTAGCTTGGTATTGAAACTGGTATGCGTACAGCCAATTTAGGTGTTGTTGGCCGTAATGTTCTTCGTGTTGTTCCATTTCTTTCTTTGTTTTTTACAATTCACTTTTCTTCTGTAAGAGACATGATGTTGTGTTGTTGTTGATTGTGTTCAATTTGTCTGTTCTTTTTCTCTTCTACAGGCTTTGACACTCTATTGGGCAACATCGAATATTATATCATTAGGTCAATCAGTTATTTTACGTCAACCAGCCGTTCGACGTGCTTTGAGTTTACCAGCACCACCACCGAAAAATACTCAAGTTCAATCCAAAAAGAAAAAGGGTCTTGCTGGTTTTCGTGAAAGTAAACATACAAAATCGTTTGAGATATTTTGAAAATAATCATTGGTTTTTAGATTATCGTAACAGCAAATTATTAGCTGAAGTTGAAAAACGTAAACAAGCTGGTGGTAAGAATACTCGAGCTATTTGGAGACAAATTCAATTTGAAATTCTTTGATTTTAGATGATATCTTTCGTCGTGCTGGTATTAGTTCTGCTGTGCCAACATATAAATATGATCCAACTAAAGTCAAAGAAAACAATCCACCACAAATTCGTAAACCATCTGGATAAACAATGAACATTTTTTTTTGTTTCATTTTTTGTTATTTGTTTTTCTTAAGTTTAATACTGCGTATTTAGCAAAAAAAAATAAAAGACACAAGAAAAGAATGAGGAAAAAAATGCAACATTCTTGATAAAAGAGTTTTACACGATATTTTAACAGTTTATGTTTACGTTAGGAGTCAAAAATCTTCTAAAAATAAGATCTGCGTAAATCCTGATCTATGAGATTCAACTATGTTTATTGATTTCTACTATAGATTTACTTAGGGCGATCAATACGGTCGCCGTAGCGATACGAAACGATAACGTATACGGCCGTACCAATTTAACCGTGAATAAAGGTCAAATATGTTGTCCAATGTGTTTGTGCCTAGAAATAACAAGAGTGATTCATAGACAGTTGAACAGTATGTTGCTATTGCTCCGTTGAATCATCCCAGGTTAAACTTGACTCGTCGGAACCGACCGAAAATCAACGGAATTGATCTGGGATATAGTTCAATTAGTAAGCCACTTTAATATTGCAAAAAAATATAGTTTTTTTTCTCGATAGTATGAACTATATGATTCTCGTTTCGTCCATTTGAGCTTAAAACATCGATATGCTCATTTGGACGAAGACGAAAAACAAGAATTTAAAACTTTAATTAAAATATTGAGCAAGACAATAATTCCAACGATCCGTAAGTTTTTTTTTAAGTGCTTCAAAAGTTAATATTCTATTTTGACAGAGGAACTGCGACAACGAATCTAACCATATTGAATTTGTGAATATTCTCTCCATGAAGTTTTAAAAAAATCTTTTTATGCGAAATAATATGGAAAAATAGTGTGACTAGTGACACATTGTGAATCGCTTTTTCATTCTGTGCCACTTTCTTGCGTTCTATCGAGAAGACGTAAGAAAATGACACCGAACGAAAAAATTATTCACTTTATGTCACAAATCACCCTAGTTTACTGAGCATTCAAAACACTTTCATCCTCACTCCTAGAAAAAGAAAATATTGCTAACGATCAATAAATGAACTCATGTATTCATTATATTTTTCTACTTCTCGTTTTTACTACAAAATAAACATGAAAGAAGATATTCAAAAAGAATCTACTTTTGAATA
>Ga0209930_1001850_pt1 | contig 29237 bp, 31 predicted proteins | sample ThiBiot_500_biof_2_FD_183948 | JGI IMG/M metagenome (GOLD analysis project Ga0209930, IMG submission 183948) | Wastewater bioreactor microbial communities from Cape Town, South Africa - Thiocy_cont_500_biof (SPAdes) | ecosystem: Engineered > Bioreactor > Thiocyanate-remediating >... | reverse complement strand
TTTTCCGAAGCATACGTAGCAAGATCTCTTCTATTTTGTTTGTTGTTGTAAAATAAGAATAGAGAGTAACTGATGAATAGGGTCATACAGTAATTTCTGGTAGTATATTGAAAGAGTTTTTGTAAATCAGTTATCGAATCACTTTTCATATATCATTTAGTTCCAAACTGTGGCGTCAATTTCATACCGATGACTCGAAAGCTAGCTGAATATAAGTATGGTCCACGATCTGTCGCCATCGGGCATTTCAATAATGATACATTTTTGGATACGGTTATTACCAATGACATAGTTAACAAGGTTGCTGTGTATTTGGGAAATGGTGATGGCACTTTTACAAATTCAATCACATATTCAACTGGTTCTTACTCTAGTCCTTGCATGGCTATAATAGGTGATTTCAATAATGACTCTCGATTGGATATTGCAGTAGCAAATTTCGGCACGAACAGTATCGGTATTTTTCATGGATTTGGAAATGGATCTTTCGCGAAACAAATGGATATTTCAACAGGTTCATCTCGTCCGATAGCCATTATTGCTGCTGATTTTAACAACGACTCAATACTGGGTCGATCCATGGGGTCCCTACCACTTTTTTGGAAAGTGTTTTTTTTTTCAATTTTTTTTCGCTCAATATGCCGGTATGGCCCAGAAAACACTTTTGGTGAAAAAAAATTGGGTCCTTCCTATAAAAAATTTCGAGATCGAGGTCATTTTTTAGGTACATGTCTAATATTGTGAAAATTATGCAAAAATCTCGGGAAAAAACAAAAATATTTCCCGAAACAATGCTTTAGGTGATTTTTCACACTGAAAAAGATGAAAACATTTTCGAAAAAAAGAAAAGTACTACTGGATTATTTTCTTCTTAATACTCGATGAATAACTTTAAAATACCAATCGTTTACAAGCACTTAGCCCATATGAAAGACACCACGTTTAAAGATGGCCTCACCATTCAACGAAATTTCATCTTTCTGACACTATTCTATGCTTAAAATACATCACTTTTACAATTTGCTGCTATGAAATGGCGTATATTCAACGTTATCCAAAGAACTTCGTAAACTCCATAAAACATCTAACGTATTTTGTAATTAAAATTGTCGAAATCTGTTCACAAAAAAATTCCTTCAAAAAAATGGTAATTATGAGGCTGAGAAATATGTAGTTTGCTATACTTCGACAAAATGACTAAAAATTCGGTATTTTTAATATAGTGGACCTATTTTTTCTTCTCGAATTTTTTTTCGAAAATGTTTTCATCTTTTTCAGTGTGAAAAATCACCTAAAGCATTGTTTCGGGAAATATTTTTGTTTTTTCCCGAGATTTTTGCATAATTTTCACAATATTAGACATGTACCTAAAAAATGACCTCGATCTCGAAATTTTTTATAGGAAGGACCCAATTTTTTTTTACCAAAAGTGTTTTCTGGACCATACCAGCATATTGAGTGAAAAAAAAATCGAAAAAGAAATAGTATATCGATGTTCTGTAACCGAAGTGCTTCATTTAGCTTTCGATAAACAAATGAATCTTTTGTATATCACAATAATGATTTATCACTTAATGTTGCAAACATGTCTTATTGTCTTTGCAATCTCGAAAGAATTGCACAAATTCTTCAATTTTCTCTGAAGTAGATTTCATATTCTGAAGAGAATCAATTAATAATTGCGAATGAACAAATTGTCCATCCAATTCGGCAGTTGACTTATCTTGTTCGATATCGCTCAAAAACTTCTGAAAACTACTCGATGGTAGTTGTGAAAAGTTTCTGAATAATCATGTGAAAATTATCTCTTCATTACAAGAATTGAATTAACAGTTTTTTTCGAAAATATTTCAATTTAGTATAACAATATATTCATTTACGGTCCTTCTATGTTTTCTTTTTATTAAAATTATTAATCACAATTAAAATAATATTTATTGTCGATTTACTCTAATCATTCGATAAGTTTTCTGACATATAATAAATAAAATAATAAAAATTAATTGAAGACCAGCAAGAACAAAAAAATAAGTAAAATAATCCCAACGATATTTTGTATTTATTGGACACTATAAAAAAAATATTTTTGAAAAATAATATCTAAAATAAAACAAATACTTACATTGAAAAGCATATCATAGGAATATTTTTTAAGTACAATTATACAAGCTACACCAAAATAAGATGCTATACCTCTCGATATAAAATGAAGACTCATAAAAAGTGATTGAGCTGAACGTGGTGCAAAAAAATATGCAAATTCAAAACTAGCTAATAAACCAAATAATTGTGCCATACCCATTCCAATATATTGAGGTATTTGAACCCAAATTGTTAGATCAGAAGGATTTTTATCTAAAAATATTCTAATAAACTTATTTATTTGATTTTATATTCGATTATACTATGACATTCATTTTGGCGCCAAAGTTCAACTCCGCCAGCAATGCACATATTTAAAAAAGCAAAAAACATACTAATAATAAATTTATTTGCTATTGTTAATGATCGATTTCTAGCACGTAAATATTTATAAACAAATTTATTAAGAATAAAAACACCAACTATTTATAATTAATAATGAAAAATTGTGTTTCTTTTTATAATTTACATAATCTTACTAATAATTGTTGTTGGTTCACAAAGTAATATTAAATCAGAAGTTAATAATGTTCTATTTTTCATTTTTCCAGCTTGTATTGCAAAACTTGAATAAAGCTAATAAACGAAAAGAAATTATTTCAAAATTTTATATTTTTAACTTTACTTGATAAAAAATAAGTCTATATGGAAAAACAAGTATAAGAATAATAAGAGCATTTCGAAGTAATTTAACATCATCAACAATCCAATCTTGATATTTACCATTATTTATTAATTTAGCAAAATCAAGAAATCTATATGGTCGAGGATTTATTCTCGTTGATCTTTGTATTTCATCATTAACTGAATTATAAGAAATATTTAAATTTTCTTGTTCAATTGGTTGTCGAGTAGTTCTTCGATATTGAATCCATGTTTGAAATGCATTTTTATAAACTGGAATAAATTTTTTTATTGCACTATTATATGGTGTCATATGTATATAATATTTCCAACCAATAAAAAATAAAATTGCAGCTATAAAAAGCATTAAATTAGCAACAAGAAAAAAGATAAAAAATGTTCCTTGATGTGGAATATACGCATCAGCTAATGTTTCAATAATACTAGCTAAATTTATTATTATAACAAATTTATCAATATATAAAGATGTTTCTTTGGATTCAATGATTTGATCAGCACCAAATGCAATTATATTCGATCTTACCGCTCCTGCACCAATAGCACTATAAAAAAATATATTTATTTCTTAAATGAATAATTAATCAAGTCATAGTTACGTAAAAATTAAAATTGGAAGAATTCGATCTGCACAGTGTTCATCGATTAGTGAATTTATTGATTGACTATTGTTTTTATAAGTAGGACATATAGGTATTTTTTCGCTTGTAATCATTGTAAATAATGAAAATCCAATGATATACAAAGGAAAACCTAATTAAAATAATAGAAAATTGAAAATTTTTTTTATAATAGTTATAATACCAAGAATAATTGTTTTAGCTCGACTTAATTTAGTATCACTAATAATAGCAAATAATAACATTGAAAGAAATTCTGTTCCTATAAAATTTCTTTAAATAAAAATGAATCAATTATTAAGTTAAATTTTTACCTGAAAAAATATATGAAATATGTGATAAATTCTCTGAACTAGTCCAATTTAATGTTTTAGTATATTGTAAAGCAGTGCCCAATCGATCCGTTAATGAATAAAATGCTATACATTCAAATAGAATACTTCCAAGAATAATATGTACTGCTACTTGACGAGTATCTCGAATACCAATCGATGGTATTATTTCTTCTGTATTTGTTGTCTCCATTTCTTAAAATTCTATAATGTTTCAAATATGAAGAGATAAAAAAACAATATTTAAAAAAAAAACGCAAAAAAGATCTTGAGACATTATTTACAGGTAAAACAGATTGTGTGAGGTCATGTTAAAAAAAGAACTAAGGTGAAATATACGATATAAATATATTCAAATCTATTAAATTTATTATAAATTTAGAAAAAAAAACAAATTGATTATCGTTTATTATTTAATTATCAAGTTATTTGACGAATAAACTGCTTATTGTCTACTAATTGTGGATTCATTTTAATAAGTTCAAATCTTCTCTGGCATATGATAAAAATAATAGTAAAAATGAATTGAATACCACCAAGAATATAGAAATAAGAAAAAAAATGCCATGGATCAGTTAGACTAATGTGAAATTGACAGAATGAGACAAAAATGAAAACTTTGACCTTTCTAATAAAGACATGCGCTCTACTTTAAAAACCAAAGTACAACTTGGTAAGATAGTTCGTACTTTAAGCAGTAACATACATTAAAATGAGTAATACTCATTGTGTCCTTTTTGGATTTGTATACGTTAACTATCATGTACATATATATAGTCCAACATGTCTGGGCATAAATCAATGAAAATATGTTGTTTTCAATCTTTTTATTTTTATTTACATTAATATTACCCATATTAGTAGCACCATTACAATGTTATTCATGTACAGATCCTATCGTAGTTAATAATTCTGTAACTAGTGAGACAATTCCTTCATTTTCTCAATGTCAATTGGTAATTGGTATCCAATGTATGATTTATATTCATTGGGATTTAGATAAGAATACAACTTCTATTGCTGTTAGTGCTATAGATTCGATAACGCAAAATAATGTTCTAGATGATACTATCATGCCTATGGCTTTTATGAACATTGGTACTAATAAAAATGATTTATTATCAGGACATTCTCTTCTTTATTTTTGTATGTTATCAAATAAATGTAATAATAATACAAATTTAAAGAAAATTCTTAGTTCATTAGTAATTGAAGATCAATTTCGTCAAGAACTATCTCCATTACTTCAGGCTGTACCCTCATTTGATCCTAAGACTGCTGCATGTTTTGATTTCAATAATTCAACGAATCAATGTTCTCCAAAAGATTTAAATCATTGTCCACGATGTCAAACAACTTTTAACACGACAAATTCATCAAGTACAGAAATGTGTGCAACATGTCCTATTGATCCTGTCAATGCAAATACTATCTTACATTCAGTTACATTTTCATTGAGTAATCAAACAAAAATTAGTGAATATGTTCGACTTGATTGTCAACTAAAAGGGTGCAATTCAATTGAAAATGTAAATAGAGTTTATAATACAAGTATAATTACATTTGACTTTCATGAATATTTTAAAAATTTATCTGATTTATCATTTTAATTTTTTTATATTATTTTTTTTTGTGTGCTCAAAAAGTCAATATACACTTTAGGATCAGTCAGTATGTCCGTCCGTACTCATACATTTTGTTTTAAAAAAATAGAGTGTACGGTACATTGTATTTTAGATTTCCATTAGAAACTCTGATTACTATAATATGTTATAGCGTTTTAAAACCAATTTTTATAGAAAAATCAACTAGAGAGTGATGAAACATAGGCGACATGAGAGGTTTTCTCATTTTTTAATAGTCGATTCGGAATAAAGAGTCATTTTTTCCCTAACATACGCTGCTTCTCAAAATACAATTAATGTTATGAAAAACTCAAAAATACTTTCATCCGTTTCGTTCGCAATATACTTATCTAAGTTAAATGTAACTTTGTGAGTCCAAAAGTCATTTATTGCCCCCATAGGTGCATTTTTCTCCAAGTATCATAATTACATCTACATCAATGAATAATATATTTATCTCATCGGTACATTCTTTCATAGAATTACAAAATTTTTAAATAACAGAAATTTCAAGGTTATCATTGGAAGTATTACTAAGTCATAATCTTCACAGTTAATTTTCAGATTGGTACAACTAATAGTGATTATATATCATCTCAGAATATTAACTTTGCAGCGGCGGATTTAGAAGAACGAACAACGCGTCCTCCTTTCACTTGAGAAAATTTTTTTGATTTTTCGTAACAAAAGATGAACAAAGATAAAAGAGATTTTCATCGTTGATCATTCCTCTCCTAGAAAGTCCTAGATCTATTGCTGATCATATAATCAATACAGATTCCGTTGTCGTTTTAGGAATATTGGAAATACAATTTTCTTGTATCGCATTATATACAAACGAACACTATATAAACTTTAATAATTAAAAGGAAATTTTTCGAATATCATGTTTAATTGTACTGCTACAAAATATAAAAGTTTTTTTTCAACAATAATAATTTATATCATTGATATAGAATGAGAGCAATATTATCCGCAGAACCATCATTACCTCCAACATAGAGAGTCATAGTAACTATAACTGTAAGAAAACGAGTCGCAGCAGGTACAAATCCTTGAGTTTGGCGAAAAAGTAAAGATGATTGACTTCCTCTGTCGACTAGAAGGTGAATATAGACCAACAAAATAACAGTTACCTCGGTCACTAGGGATAGAACGAAATGAGAGTATAGAATTCGATATCCTTTCTTACCTTGGCCCTGGAGATGTCGGGGTTTGAGTGAGATATCCAGTATTATTGTAATAGTTCTGCGTTATCGTGGCATTGAAATTCCATCCAGTTGGACTAATGATATATGCACCTGCCGCGCATGGTCCAGTTTCAGCATCACCATTTGTTATTATATTGACGTTGAGTACTAAAGAGTAAAATATTTTTTTATTAACTCATTTCAACTGCGAATTCATAACTAGTTTACTAGTCACCTACAATATGATAAAACATTTAAAATTCAGTAGAATTGAAAATAGAATTCCTATGGAGTATCTTTAATCTCTTTACGGACATACACTTATTCAGTTGGAGAAGAGAAAGACATCTTATTCACAAAAATAAGATTACTTGATCGTCTAGTGATGCTCGTTGTCGTTGTTATATTGTTGGATTTAAATAATAGTCCAAAAAGAAGTACAGCAATATCAATGGTCACAAGCACACAACCAAGTACACACAAATATGCACATAATGGACGACAACAACAGTAATATCCGCTAAAACAACAAAGAAAAGCAACCCTCATCCTCAAGAAAAAGCAATATAAATAATATACCACCGTGCCGTGCGCCTCCTTTTTCGATCTATTATATCATGAATATTACCTCGAGTTTACCTCCAAGATGTACTATTGGAAAATATGGTTCTACACATTTATTGTGGATTTATTTAGATAAATCTTAATATTTCGAAACTGTTTGAAATTCTTTTTTTTTCAACTTTAGTAATCATTAAAGACAGCGAATTAAATATAAATAAATATCATCAAAGATTTCTATTTGAATTGACATCATCTATCGATGTGATTGAAGGGGTAAGACTTAGAGAACGAAAAAAAAAATCAATTTTCAATAACATTGTTTATTTTGCTCCACTTCCTAGGTAGTATTTTAAGGAGTTCGATCGAGAATTTTTTTTTTCTTCTTACATATTTTTCAATACATTTATAAATGTGACACATAATTTTACCCTGAATAATAATTATTATTCGGAAGAAGAAAATTGTTCCTATGGATTACTTCCGATCAATATTGTCAATATAAATAAAGTACTTGGGGAATTTTCCAACTTAGGAAAATGGTATAAAAGCATGAATGAATTAGAATTATTCTTCATTATTAAAATAAAATTGTATATTAAATGGCTTTGTTCTTTCGTGATCAATTTAGTCTTCGTCCAACAAGTTCAAGAGCAACAATACCCGATAATGATTTAGCTCGACTGATGTATTATTTAAATTGTGTATTCACCGCTATAGAATACAAAGATCAAGATGTACGAAAATTTCGTGATTATCAAAATTGGTCCTTATTAAATAATGCTGAACAACGAATGGTATTAGTTTTAGCTCTAGCTTTTAGTCCGGACGAATTCGATGGTAAAGTTTTTTTTCATTCAGATAAACTTTGTGGTGACAGTAGTAATAAATTTTACGAACTTAGTCAAGTTCGTAATCAAGTTTTGGCTGTTCAATCAATTCTTGTTGCTGGACAAACACGTCAGGTCAAAAAAATAATGACATATACAATGTTCTGGATACAAAATAATTATGTTAATCCAGTCAAACGACTCGCTGCACAATTTGAAGCACAACGACAACAACAGTTAGCTCAACAACGACAAGCAGCTATGGTCAGAGCAATGACAGCTAGATCTACACGTCCAACATATACATATCAGAATCCAACCAGTGACGCTTGTGTTATTTCTTGAATAAACAATCATTTTTTTTTGATTACTTCATTCATTAAATACAAAAATAAATTTATAAAGAAAAAGAACATAAAAAAAATATTCGGGTTTTAATTACACTCATCTATGAACTGTACATGTCTCAAATGTTCTTTCTTTTTTTCTTATTGATTAAATAAAAGCATAATAGAAAAAAACCTCATAAAATCCAATTTATTATTATTATTATTTCTCACCAAAAAACATCGTACAAACATTTTCAAAAAGAAATCGAACTGAGAAACATGACTGAACGAAATCATCAACGTCTCGTTTCATCTATTCATTCTTCACTCATATCAAGCTATCTTAAATTTTCTCATCAACAATCAGCTGTAAAAAGTATGCATAAGAAAAGAAGACATAGTGCCAAATCAATGACAATTATTCATACTAAAATTCGACCAAAGAGTAATTCTACCATTCGAAAAAATAGTGTTGATCTATTTCCTACGGTTAGATTAAAAAATTTTTATTTTCTTTTTAATGTTTTAACTTGTATTGTTTGTATCGTTTGAATTAATAGATTAATGATCTTATCAATGCAAATCAACGTCGTCAAAAATCAACACAATCGGCTGATATTAAATCACGAAATCGATCTACATTATCTCAAGATCAACAATCGAATGTTCAAAACAGCGGCAGATCAAAAATAAGAAAAAAACGTTTATCAAAATCAACGAAAGTCGTTCCATATAATGTATTTATTTCGAAATCTAATTAATTAAAAATATATAAAAATTTAAATATTATAGAATGATATTACTCTTAATTCAATGCATTTCAATCATTCTAGTAAAGTAAGATGATGCATCTTCTCATCTTTGATAGTTATTTCTCGGTATTATTATAGACAAGTGATGAATGGTCAAGTCGAAGAGGATCAAGAGATCAACTTCACGATATAATAAAACAAACAAAGAAGAGAAGAAAACTGAAGTAATTATTCTTTATTTATAAAACTTTACTCTTATATCGTCCTAGGAAACTTTGTGCATTATGTTCACCAATATGTTTAGCCGGCTTTTTATTGCTTGGCCTTCTTCTTGGAATACTTCTTGCTGTTTTACTAGTTCAATTTTTACCAAAATCAACTACAATTCAAACAAGTAATATTGTATTTATTTATTAATATTTAAATATTTTATTATTTCAATAGGTTCAAGTATATCAATGAATACAACTTCTATAACAACAACAACAACGACAACATCACTTATTTGTAATTCTACATGTGAAAGTCAATCATGGCTTTCATCGGCTAATTTACTTGCTGAATGGCAATTTGATAATAATGTAATTGAAACTATCAGTAATACAAACACACCATCCGATCAAAGTCCTGTCTATACAACTGGTTATATTAATCAAGGGTTATTATGTGATGCTAATGCTAATCAATCATTAATATCTTCACCTGTACCAATAGCAAATATGAGTTTTACGATTGATGCTTGGATTTATCCAACTGGATTTCCAAATCCTGATGATCATAGTATCGTTGGTGTATGTCCTACACCGTCAACTTATGAATGTCTTCATATAACTATTCATAAAAATAATGGTGGAAATTATATTCTTTATTTTGGATTTTATGGTGATGATTGTTTAGGTTCAACGTATATAATAGCAAATGAATGGATACATGTAGCATTTGTTTTTGATACAAGTTCATTGATACAGAGCATTTATTTGAATGGAGTATTAGATGCTACTCGAACAGCACAAGGAATATTTAAAGGTAGTCCAAATATTGTAACTATTGGTAATATTCCACTTATTAGTGGACCAAATTATTTTCAAGTAAAATTGAATAAATTTTTCTTTTTTTATTTTATTCATTTAATGATATTAATAGGGAATTATTGATAGAATAAAAATTAGCGATCGAGTCAAAGCATCATGTGAAATACTCGAAGAAGCAACTTTAGCAACTTATTTCAGTTTTGATTCAAGTGGTCCATTAACAGATTTAGGACCAAATTCTCTTTCAGCTATATCCCAATCTGTTTCATATGTATCTACAGGTCATTCTTTACAAGCTATTTCATTCAGTGGTACAACTTCTTCATACTTTCAAATATCAGGTTTAACTGGTCTTGGTACAACTAATCATCCATTTTCGATTTCATTTTGGGTTCGACCACAATCTTTAACTGGAACACTTGTACATGTTTCAGCTAATGCATCAGGTCTTGGCTGGTGTACACCCTTTATTGGCTTTTTATCAAATGGTTCAATTGTTGCACAAATGTTAAATAGTATCATTCGATTTGTCATAGGTCCAGCAATACCTCTAGCTCCAGCTTGGACACATCTTGTTCAAACATGGAGTTCAGCAAATGGTCTTCGTCTTTATGTTAATAACGTGTTAGTTGCATCAACTATCTCAATGGCAAATTCATATACTGCTAGTGGAGTACCAAATTTTATTACATTAGCAAATAGTCTTAGTGGTACTAGTTTTTGTAATATAGGCCTACTTGGATCAATGAGTCCGTTTAATGGTGATATGGATGAATTTAGAGTTTATAGTCGAGAACTTAATGCTGATGATATATGTACACTTTATACACGTTAAATTGTTTTGTTTGTTTTTAATTTAAGATTTTTGAATAAACATTTACAAAACTCTCATTTTTGTTTATTGTCTATTTATATATTATGAATATTCTGTCACATGTTGATATGATAACATAAGGTCTCTAGCTTCTTTTCTTCTTTGAGTTTATTATTCTTTTTCAAATATAGTATATCAACACATGGCGACTGGTTCTGGTAGAATTAATTGTGTTATATGTAGAAAAGAAAGAGCAACAGCAAAATGTGCTGGATGTTTACAAGATTTTTGTGTAAATGATTTTACAGAACATCATAAACTATTGAATAGAGCTCTGCAGGTTGAGACTTTTTCATGTCCTATAACCTGTCCTGCTTTTTTTTAGCGTGACGTTGAAGATAGATTTTAATTTTAATTTTAATTCTAATTTCATCACGTAATTTCATATAATTTATTCAAACAACAAAGCAAAACATCTATCACATATCTCGAAAATTGCGTATCATCAACATTGTCTGGATTTAATGATTGTCTTCTTTTTTCTAAAATACGACCTGATGCACTAAAAATGCGTTCTGCAGTTGTGTAAGAGAAGAACATATACATATACATTCTTCTCTCGTTCTGTCGATCGGGGACGATGACTCATAGGGTATTCTCCCTTACATATACGTACATGGTCTTTTCCAGGAGATTGTCCACACTCGAGGAATGAGTTGGATTCTCCCAAGAATCATGAACATATAAATAGCAGCAACGATAAACCTACATCTTCATCATCACCTTGGGCATGAAGAATATCATTGAATTGATCAATTTGTTCTTTCGTAGTTGTATTATCCATTGATAATAAAGGAAAAGAATAGAAATATTATTTTTATCTAGAATATTCCCTCGACTGTAAGGAGGGTCATATGAAAAAAATTCGTTTGTCTGTCTGTTTGCATCGGGGTCAAAAGAACATCGATTTAAGAACTCACTTATAGTGACCAATGATGGTTGGGACTTGGTCGGACCTTGGGTAATCGAGGTCAGGGAGTCCGAATTTGAGTACAAATCGGGTTCAAAGGTCAAAAAAACATGGGTTTTAGAAGTCGCTTATAGTGGCCAATGGTGATGGAAACTTGGTCGGACCTTGGGTAATCGGGGTCGGGGAGTCCGAATATGAGTCATTCATAGGGTCAAAGGTCAAAAAAACATCGTTTTTAGAAATCGCTTATAGTGACCAATGGTGATGGGAACTTGATCGGACCTTAGGTTTTCGAGGTCAAAGAGTCCGAATATGAGTCATTCGTGAGGTCAAAGGTAAAAAAAACATCGTTTTTAGAAATCGCTTATAGTGACCAATGATGATTAGAACTTGGTCGAACCGTGGGTAATCGAGGTCAGGGAGTCTGAATTTGAGTACAAATCGAGTTGAAAGGTCAAAAAAACATCGATTTAAGAAGCCACTAATAGTGGTCAATGATGATGGAAAGTTGGTCTGACCCAGATAATCGAAGTCGGAGAATTTGGAATTTGAGTATAAATCGGGTTCAGAGGTCAAAATAACATCGACTTTAGTAACTCCTAATAGATGCCAAATGATAGTTGGCACTTAGTCGTACTTTGGACAATCGAGATCGAAGAGTTTAAATTGATAGGCAGATATTCAAAATTTTCAACTGAATATTTTTGGAAATTGACGATTTTTCGAAGTGTGAAAGTGTGTATTGCTCATTAGAAGATTCGTATTTTGGAAAAAAAGAGATTTTTCCTATGATGTGATTATGTTAAATCAGATATGACGTTTCCGAGTCGATTGTTGTCTTTAGAAAACTATGAAGTGACCCTTCTCAGATATCTATAATCATGTAGACCTAGCTATTCGATAGCTACCAATACTGGAGCCCGAAAATGTGGCAGCTCGAGTCGGAAGTGGCGGACCGTAGGGACGCCGACGACCGACGAGGTGTTGCCCGATATGATGTATGGTGAAACTTTATCATATATACGTATAGTCGATCGTTTTTAGTTCAAACTTTTATAGGCGTGCACACTGACACATTCAGTCGAGGGTCAAGTGAATCGACTCTCGATGAACGTTACTTGTAATTTATATAGAGTTAATCTAGAAAGTAAAAATAACATATAGAAATAACAGCTGTCTATTGATATATCTGATTTAGAAAACATAATAATCTTATAGGAAAACGAAAGAAAAAAAATAAGGAGAAAATAGTTTATCTGAGAAATAATTTGACTATTGTTGATGATGATGTATCTTGTAAATATAGGAGAATGTTTTTAAGTATCTATATCGAAAAGAATATGATTCAATTAGATTTCTGAGAAAGAAATGATGAATTTGCTAGGTGCTGTATTTTGCTCCATATATAGGATGGCTTGAGGAACACTTGTTCGAGCAAGACGTAGGGCATGAGCAGCTATTCGATCTTCTTGTGATAGTCCACTATGTTCTTGAACATGATTATCTGTTGTGGGTTCACTAATCGTATTGATTGTTTGTGTTTCTATAAGAGTACTAGTAGTAGGAGAAGTCGTTGATGTCTGCGAAAGAACGAAAGGACTACTCTGCCAGAATAGTTTTCCTTTTACAGCGGGAGATCTAAATTCTCCATATTCAACATAATTTCGATCTACGCATATAAAACAAGACTATTGCAAGTGAAAATTGTTCAATCTGTATTCTACTTCGTTTTACGTATATATTCATTCCATGGGCGTGTATCTTTTGTGATATTATAAAAGCATTGAGTGTCATCTAAACAGTTGTTAAGAGAATGTAATGTTATTTTTAGTTTCTCTATATAATGATCAGTGTTTACTTGTTATACTATCCATAAACCAATTTCGAAAAGTAATTTTTTTATTAAAAATGATTTGAATCATTGTTTTATTTTTTAATTCTTCTATGCTTTCATTGGATCCAACGCAAATGTAATCAAGTTTACCAAAAGAATGAAGTTCTTTTTTAATACATTCCATTAAATCCAAGTCTATCCAATTCGAAAAATTGCAAAGAACAAAATAAAGAATAACTCTCGTCTTACTAGGAATATTAGTTTTTGCTAGAAATGCAAAAGAACTAGACGAGAATCGAATTCTAATCGATTTATCTCTTCGTTTCTTGATAGTATTTGAACCTTGCAAGTCAAAATTATGAGTTTTTGCAATGGTACTAAGACCTAAGAAACTCAAATTTAAACTGATATTTATTTCGGCTTTTATTATACTTAGATGTCCGTATTCAGCATAAGGATTTGAATTCTCATCTTCAATATCTGTTAATAGAACAAAGAAAATGAACTCTTGAGTTGAATGTAAAAATCTTAGTTACCATAATCTGTGTCACTACTTAAAGGTGGTATAGTATTTTGTGTATTATTGAGAGTTGTAATATCAATGAATGGATCTGTAGCTAAAGAATTTTAAAAAATTTTATATTTTTTAGAACTTTTGTGATAGATTACTATTTAGCAAATCTGACTGATCTTGTGGATTGATCTCGAATGGTAATTCTTCAATATATCGCACAATTGAAGGATTTAATGAAAAGGAAATCAAATCAATATCATCAGAGTGTTGTTGTTCATTTGCAGCAGTTATATTGATTGTATTATTTTCAATCGAAGGAATAACACAATTCATATCATTGAATAAATGAGACATAGTTAATGAACGTTAGTAAACAATTAATGTTATCTGAAATGGTGGTTTCAAAATAGTAATCAACAATTTGAAATAGTTCAAAAATAAAGCAAAACAAAAGAACACAAAAGAAAACAAAAAATATTTTATTGATAAATCAATAATCGATAACTATTGGTTACCGATTAAGAGCAGTGAATGTTTCATTGTCCACTTCAATCTGTTCTTCGATGGTGGAATCAATGATTTGTGATGATGGACGAGGAGGTTCATAATTGATGTTAAAAACTTCAAAATTCGCCTCTTGTGCTGTATTGATTGGCTCATCTGTTTCTTCCTCATTAGTTAAATCGATCAAAGGTATTTCCTGTTCAGTTGTTAAATCGATGAATGGTATATCGTTGTCATTCATTGTATCGATATGATAGATAGGTTCAGTATTGCCAAATCCTTTAACAAATAGTAGTAGCTTAAATTGATTCAATTGAATTTATGCTCACTAATTAAAGCGCATGTATTTAAATTTGCTTCTTGTTGTCCTCGCATAATAGCTTTAGTTTAAAAAGATCTAAATTTAATATGAGACATATTCAAAAGTCAAAAATAACCATGTAATATTGTTTATTCTATTAAAAGAATAGTTATAATTACAAGTAGCGCTCATCCGATGGATTCGCAGACCCTTTTCTGAAAGATAACATTTTATGGGCTAATATAATATCATACATCTATGGAGATATTTATTTTTTTTAATATTCACAACTGTCAAAAGAACAGATGATAACGATAATGCATGGAAAAAAGATTTTAAGAACGTAATCAAAGTCCCAATAAATTCATGTAAATGAATAAGAAAACAAAACTGATTCGTAGAGAATACAAGAATAAGTAAAAATATTTAAAAATGTGTTGCATTTGCAGCTTGATTTATTTATAATTTGTAATATACAACAATATAATGAGAAATTCTTGTAAATTTACATCAATAATTCTAACAAAAGCATCAAAATATGCTGTAAAACATCTTATGAGAGCGAAAACGAGAGAAATATAAAATATTATACAAGAAAAACATAAATTAGAACATTTTGTTTTCGTATTTATTCGACTTCTATCAAATTCTGTAATTAAAAATACTTCTTGAAAACCTGTTGATCATTAAACAGGTAAATCAAGTAGTATATTTCAATGGACATGTCGTTGCTGGCGTGTATAGAAGTGATTTTTCTCGCTGCTCATTTTGATAAAAAAAAGATTTCAAATTTATTCTCAGATATCTTAATTTTTCATGACAATGAATTTTGTCCGTTTTTGACTAAAAATATTTATCTTTAGTGATGATAGTTCTATTTTAAAAAACACATATTTAAACAAAATGAAACACAATCTGGTAGCATATCAACCACAAGTACACGTACCTTTTTATTTGTATCTATTCGAAAGTGATGCGTTCCCTTATTTCAAATAAATACTCAACACATATTATCGGAGCTATCTGGTTTCTGACAGAATATTTCCTACCCTCGAGAAGTGACGCTTCATTACGAAAATATTGTCATTAATAACACTGCCATTAAACCATACAATAGACCTTACTATGCGTCTATCAAAATGCATAATGCAGTTGATCACACCATAAGTAAAAGCTATATCATCTAATACTCTTCAACTGCGATATCGCTTGATGAAACAAACAATTACTCAATTAATTAATATAAATGTGACAAGATAGATCTTAAATAAAGAAAGAATAAACAAACTCTTGTTCTTAGTTTCCTTCAACAACTTATTGATAATGAATATACTACTCGCATTTAGTTTATTTATTATTGATTCATGTAAATCTTTTTCGTTGATAATTGAATTACTACTTGAATCATTATGAAGAATTTGCCAGAAGTTATGATCATGTCGCATAGTGTTTTTTCGTGCTTTGTGATATAGCATTGTTAATTGTCAACATATTCGAAACAATACTATTCGATCTGTAGATGCCGAGAACGGCTCTTAATAGTAGATAAATGCGGCCAACTATTCTTATTTTACAATCGAAATCAAAAAAGTATACGAAAAAAAACAATCAAGTAAATTCTCGGCTACATTTACGGCTTTTTTCGATTTTAATACCTACAACCAACTGAATTTAGTAAAATAATCTTTAGCATACATGATATAATTCAGATTGTTGTATGATAAACTGCTTATTATATCTATAAAATTCCAAATAACGAATATTACGTCATTGAACTGAATTGTGGAGACTCAGTCATTAATGTGATATCTCAATGAAATAAACGATTATGTTTTTATCTCTCTTTTTTTCTCATTTTAATTAAATCGAGATTCCAAACTCAACCGAATTCTCATGTCAACTGTGAACCATATATAATAAACGGATTGATTGGACTTGACTTGCCTATCTCTGCGAATAGCACCATCTATAAAAGTATAAAGAAAAAAGAGAACGACACATCGACGAATGACTAATAACTACTCTTTCCTGTCAACAACAATTTTTTTTTCAAAACAAGTATTCATTGACAATGACTAATGAAGCGACGATGCTTATAATAACATCTGATGGAGATATCATTCGTCAATGTTTATTGGCAGACAAAAATAATAATAATAAAAGAACTATTGACATCACTGAACAAAATCCGACAAAAAAGCGAAAGAAATCATCAATAAACAAAGTTTGTGTCATTTGTGGTGATAAGGCAATTGGCTACAATTATGGTGCTATTTCATGTGCATCATGTAAAGCGTTCTTTCATCGAATTGGAAATGAAGATCTAGTCAGTCTAGTTTAACTTACACTTACGATTGAATTGAATTAGATATTGTTTTTAGAAAAAATATAAATGTCTAATGAATACGGAAAACTGTGTAATTGATCATAAAATCAGTCGAAAGTGTTATCGATGTCGATTAAAACGATGTTTAACTATGGGTATGAAGAAAGAATATCTTCAAAGTCAAGAAGAAATACAACGAAAACAAAATATTAAAACTTCATATTTAAAGCCAATGATACCTGAAGAATTTTTAATTATTCAAAATATTCAATCAGCATTTTTATCTGTTTTCGATAATGATTGTACTGAATACAATGAGCTCGTTAGTCTTCGATCACAAGATCTATCTGATTTAATCAAATGTTTACAATTCAATAGTGCAATTGCTCTTCGTTTGATTAAATTTTATCGTTCGATCGATCATTTTGAAAATTTAGATTGCAACGATCGTTTTACATTGATTAAATATAATATTCTCGTTTTGTTAAGTATCTTATCACGTTTCAGACGTAAATCATTGACTCAATCACCTCTATCATCTCAACAACATGAACAAGAAATCAAACAACAAATCTATATGTTGTGTAATCGATCAGATTCGATGTACGAGATTATAATAGATTTAACTATTCATTTGAATGATATTATTCAATCTGATGACATATTATTATGTCTTATTTTGATAATCTTTCTATTTTCAAAAGGTTTATCAATGCATGAATATGAACCTTCGCTTCACGATTCACTCTCGGTCCATCAAGCTCAATTGTATTATACTGAAATCCTATGGAATTATCTAATTAGTAAACAAAATGAAGTGAATACATGTAAATATTTCACGAAAATGATTACAGTGATGTTTCGAACTCAAATCGAAATGCTTAAATATAAAGATTTTCTTCGTACTGAAATGATGACATTGAATACAGTCGATGAAATTGCACCACTTATGCCAACAATTTTACATATTTCTTAAATAAAGTTTTCTTTTTATTTGTCAAAATAAAATGTTCAGTTTTTCTTTGGAGCTGAATCACCATATAAACCGTTCGACAAAAATTCTGGATAACGTTCACCAGCAACATCAGCTGTTTCACAAGCGAACCGAATTTGTTTGATTTCCTCTTTAGTCAGTGTGACCTGTGCAGCTTGAACATTTTCTTCTAAATTTTTGATTTTTGTTGTACCCGGTATGACAATAAAATCTTCACCTTGAGCAAGAATCCATGCTAACACTAATTGACCTGTTGTACATTTTTTTTGCTTAGCTATTGTTGCCAATTGATCGACTAATTGAAGATTTTTCGGAAAATTTTCCTTTGTAAATCGTGGTAATATTCGTCGAAAATCAGTTGCATCGAAATCATCAGGACTTCGGATGTGTCCAGTAAGTAAACCACGACCTAATGGTGAATAACAAACAATGGCTACACCCAGTTCTCGACATGTTTTCAATAGACCAATTTCATCTCTTTCAATATCCAAACTAAACGGTGAATATTCAATTTGAACAGACGCTATTGGATGAATGGCATAGGCTCGTCGTAATGTATCACTTGAACATTCAGACAAGCCAATATATTTGATTTTTCCTGCTTGAACAAGTTGTTTTAATGCGCCTATAGTTTCTTCGATCGGAGTATTTTTATCAATACGATGAGCTTGATACAAATCAATTGAAGCAACACCAAGACGCTTTAAACTTTTCTCACATGCTTCGAACACATATTGTGCATCGCCACGAACTGTCGCAGTTGTCATATCGGAAGTCATTACGATTGCAAATTTTGTTGCAAGAAATACCTGCAAATCAACAATAAACTTTTCTTTTTCGATGGAATATCAACTGACCTTTTCACGTTGTTGCGGATATTTTTTGAAATATCTTCCCAATAAATCTTCATTATCACCGTAGATATCGGCACTGTCGAAAAAAGTACTACCAAGTTCAATAGCTCGATCCAAAACTTTGAATCGATCTTCATCAGATGCAGCTGGACCGTATCCAGTCGATAGTCCCATTGCACCAAAACTAATAGCCGATACTTTTGGACCGTTTTTACCTAAAGAACGTTGAGGCATTGATGAACGATTAGACAATCGACTACACATTTCAATTTTCAGAATATAAAATAATGAGTTGTACTACCTTTTTTTACGCGTTTATATAGCCAGGTAGGAAAAGGTGAACGCATCGTACTTGCGGTATGCAAGCGAAAAGAAAAGGTGAACGCAATCGTACTTTATAGAAAAGAGAACACAATGATGACATAAGAGGAAGAAAAACATACAGAGTATTTCATGATTTTTGAGTCACGACATTAACAATAATGCCTAATCATTATGTTTTTCTATCATTTGAGAGTGCTCTCCATTAGAGATGTTTATACAGATTTCAATTGTGATTAGATTATATGCTCATAGATTACATAAATTCGATCATATCAAGATATCTCTTGTCCATATAATGTAACTCGTTGAAAATTATCTGTATTAGAAAGTGACGAGAAATTTGGATGTTTTTTTATAGAAAAATTGTCCTGGGCACGTTTCTGCCCGCGATGCTCTATCCGATGGCGCGTAATGATGCTATAAAATTATTTACATACGAATTTGAAGATACGTTTTTCGAGATTGATCGGATAATAATCTCATTGAATAGATAATTTCAATCGGCACATTGCCAGTGATGCATAATGAGTACAAAATGGTATATACAAAGAAAAAGATCAAAGTCAATGTGCAATTTGTGAATTCGAATCTTTTGTATATGAGATATTTTTTATTACAAAATGAATGTTTAATGTTGAAAAACTTGACGAATTTTGTTGAAGAAATAATTTTTGATTTCATGATTATTAATGAATAAATGTATGACGATACCTAATATACATAATTCACTAAAAATGATTAAACTTGGACGAATCCATTCATTCAATTGAACGTATTCGCTAACAATGACAATGGCATAAGTCGGAGACCATCCGCCAATAAATGTAAAGAACATGAAAAACATTTGTTTTAATAAAGAAATTTCTCGTCGACTTAAATTCACGATTGTATTATTCGGTAATTGAGGTTGAACGCGATGTGACGAAGATCGAACATGGTGAAAGATAAGAGCATTGAGAATTATGTTGGCAATGGATGGTATAACTACAGATGTAATTAATGTACAAATTCGTAACCAGACGGCATTAGCACAAGCCTAGATTTAACAAAAAATCGATCGAGAAATTGTGCTCATGGATTTTCAACTTACATTGGTTTTTTGCAAAACAAATGGCAGTGAAAGCATCAATACTACAATCCATTGTATTGCAATACAGATTGCCGTCCATTTTTTTGTTTTAAATAAAGGTCGATTATGATAAACAATCGAACAAAATCGATGAACAGAAAATGCAACGAAAGCAAATGGTATATCGGTACTTGCAATATTATGCGCATAGAATAACATAACACATCCTTTTGGTGTAAAGATATTACGAGATGTAAGATAGTATGATGTGTAGAAAATAATGTAATAAATGGATGTGAAAAAAGTACTAAAATATATGTTGATAATGAAAACATTATGTATGTTATGAAAACGTGGAATAAATAAGATTGATAATGAATAAATCAAAACCAATAATGCGATCAGAGAAAATAGACCAATGATAAGCGAAGCCTTAATACTTGCTTCAATCGACATGATTGCAGAAAAAAAGGCGTCAGACTGTTCGTCAAAAGTAAAAAGAACAAATGAGATATAAAAAAAGCTGCTGCTTTTAACTTTTCACACTCAACTATGCCTTTTAAAACAAGTCCAGGAAAATGTCTTTGTACTGCTCTTTGATGATGCTCTCGTTTATTTTCTGTTCATTAATTATACCAGTCGAGAGTACAGCATTTTCCAAGACATTAATTATAAAATTGAAAAAGACCGAAAGAATATTCGAGGCATTAATTATTTTTAGGAGCTTTAAATGAAATGCATATATTTGACTTCAATTGATATTCGTAGAAACTTAAACATCATGTTGATATTGAGGATAAAAGCAACAAATTTTTATCATTTAATCAAAATCGATATAAATGTTTCGAAAAATTTTTTGTTGTTTTATTCTCATCATACATTTTCAATTAATTGAATGCAAATCATTATTAAACGATACGAGCAATAGTGAATTAGCTCCTGGAATAAATTACGAATATGTTTATGTCAAAGGAAATAATGATTCAAAGGGCACGATATTATTTTTACATGGTTTTCCATCGTCATACTACAGTTGGCGTCATCAAATTGAATATTTTTCCAACAAAGATTATGATTGTTTAGCACCAAATCTAATGGGTTATGGTTAAACATCTGATTACTCTGTTGGACAAATTGGAGATCGACAAAGTGATTGTGATTGCACACGATTGGGGAACTCGATTAGCCAGTCGATTTGCTTTGTACTATCCCGAACGAACATTGGGTGTGACTCTGATTAGCGTCGGATACGATCAACCTTCGCTTTTTGATCTTGATCTTGCCATTGAAAGTACAAAGGCATTTCTCGGATACGAAGCTCTTGGTTATTGGAAATTTTTTGAAGCAAATGATGCAGCAAAGATCATTGAAGACAATGTTGATAGTTTCATCGATATTCTCTTTCCAAATGATACAACAGTATGGAGAACGAATTTTGTTCTTCTTGGAAAATTGCGAGATTGGTTAATCAATAAGAACAGAACGAGCAGAGCTTCTTATTTGACAGATAATGATTATGCTATTGTTAAACAATATCTCAGCGAAGGAATGCAATCGAAATTAAATTGGTATAAAACATTCATTGCAAATAACGATTGGAATGATGAAAAAGATCTTGATCCAATTATCCTGAAACCTTTTTTATATTTAGGAGGAACGAGAGATCCTGTTAGTTTTATCGAGGCTTACCAAACGACTAGTCCATATATACAAGATTTAGAAATAGTTCCTTTAAATACTGGACATTGGGTTATGGAAGAAGATCCTCATTCAGTGAATCAACATATTCATAAATGGATCAACAGAATTATTTCGATTTAATATTTTCTTTTTCTATATCATTCACGTTGAGCTAGAATAAACGTTTATTTCTATTCAGAAAATCATATTTGTTTTGCTTTGGGAAGCGAATCTATTACCACCACTTGATGCACAAATCCCAATGCTAACATCGGGTTGTCCTTCAGCTCGACATGCTCCTGGATATCTTCTACGGCATTCACCCACACAACTGTCAGTGGTACAGCCGTCGAGATTAAATGGATCTTGGCTTGTTGGTTTGCAACCATTTCTCAGACAACAGGAACGCAAATATCTGCTAAACGTTGATTAATGTTGCAGTACAGCACAAGAATATAATTAAACTTGTAATAAGTAAAGTATTCATTTTATTCATAACTCAGTACGAGTATCATAAATTTTTTTCTCGAAACAACCGAAATCATATTTCAGAGCTAGAAAACATAAAAGTATAAATGCGCGCTCATAACTGAACTTCGAGACCGCTGACTACTCAATCATTGATGATACTCGTTGAATATCATTCTTATGATTTGAATTAAATTCGAATAGTTGCAGATAAAACTTTGAATTCATCAGATTTCAACAAATATTGAATCACAATTAACATTCATGATTTTAGGTTGATAATTGATACTATATGTATTTGCGTTCATGCCCATATTTTCTTTCATCGATAATAGAAAAAGACAAATAAAAACATTGTGTATGATTTTTTTCCGCATTTATATTTTATTGTTTTGATTGCAAAGATTTAGATCAATGCACATTTAGGATCTATTTTTATTCCAAAATGTTATTTTCGAAAGTTTATTTACTACTGTTAGTAGTTGTTTTATTAATCCGAAGTGAAGCTTTAAGTAAGTTCTGAGGAGCTACTATTGTGTAGATAGTGTTCTAGGATTCCATTTATATCTCATTATTCCTGAAAATGTACATTGTTTATTGACTATTCTAGGATGTGGTGAAAATTTGGTTAAAAATGGTGATAGTGAAATGCCGAATGGAAATTGTGATACGGGAAAGTGTCCAAAAAACTGGAATTGTAGCGGATCTATCATACAGATAGCATACAACACGTCATACTATACACTACAGACATGCACCACCCCAAGACCAAAGTAAAATCATACACCTATGTTTTTTTCATTTTACTCGATAATTATTAATAAAATATTGAAGAGATCGTGGTAATTGCTATTTTTTTGGAAACACAGATCACAACACATCGATGTATCAAACAATAGATTTAACGAGTTATGCAAATCTAATTGATAGTAAACATGCTGTATTTAATCTGTCAGGATGGTTAGGTGGATATGGTCAAGAGGATGATCATAGTATCGTGTCAGTTGTTTTTAAAAATTATAATTCAAAAAACGTTGGGAATAAAATACAAATCGGTCCTGTTTATTCAAACGCTCGAAATAACACAAATGGACTTGTTTTTCGTACAGAAATCGGTGTCGTGCCTGGTGATAGTCGATCGATGACTGTTAGTGTTCAAATGATATGGCGTGACGGAAATCTCAATGATGCTAGTGCGGATAACATTCGTGTCGACATTCAATGTAATACATTCATTTGTGCTTAATTATATTCCTTCTCTTTACATACGTAGATGACAATCGAATGAGTGATGCAGAAAAACAACAAATCACCATTGGTAAGATAAACATCTGTCAAAAATTTATTAATCGTCGACTTTTGCACATAATTTCATTTAGCTATTCCGTATGATCAACCAGCATTTGATACTTGCGCGATTTGGAACCCTCAAGCTACAAAACTTCCCCGTATTGAAGCAGACAGAGTTAGAATTGTTGGCATATCAGTCAATACTTCGAAAACTATCTACAAAACTTTTCTGAATTTCAATAAATTATCTGTTTCGGTTAGATCGATTAATTCCAATATTTTTTTCGTTCGAACTAATGGTAGTATTTACTTCGAGAATACCAGCTTTGATAAACTCGTTCAAAATTGGTCAACAGGTGCAGATCCGTGTGTTGAAATGTTCCCTTTGATCAATCACTGTACAAACATGTTTATTGACATCAATGATAAATTTTATTGTTCATTGGGAGATAAACATCAAGTAGTTAAAATAAATATACGTGACAGTAAGGAAAAGATGGAAATAGGAAATGGAACACGTGGATCAACATCAAATCTACTTAACCAACCGACTGGTATTTTCGTTGACGAAAAATTGAATTTATACGTCGCAGATAGTGGAAACAATCGAATTCAATTGTTTCTACCACAACAGAAGAGTGGAACAACGATTGTAAGTAATGGACTTAATTTTCCAACTGGAATTGTTGTCGATAAAAATGGGAACTTATTAATTGCTGATCATGCCAATCATCGAATCGTTATGTCAACAATCAATGGTATTCGATGTGTTGCCGGATGTTCACGAGTTAATCAATTGAAAAATCCGAAAATCTTCTGGTTTGATGATGTTGGTAACATGTTTGTATTTGACACGATAAACAAAGAAATTCAAAAATTTCCTCAAATGACAAATCTCTACGGTATCCTATGATAACATATCACGCATGATCTTTATATTTTTATTCTAGTCAATAAAACGATCTCTTGTTTATTTGAATTTACTTGTCAAGATCCGAAACGCTTCGGTATAAACTGCAGTTTTTCGAAGACAAGGTGTAACATGAGTCAACCCTGTCAAAACAATGGTACCTGCCACGATTTGAATACTGATGTCGGTTACAATTGTTCATGTCCACTCGAGTTCGATGGTAAACATTGCGAAAATGATCATCGAGTATGCAAAGAAAATACTTGTTGGAATGGTGGTCGATGTCAGAAAATCTCATCAACAGATTTTAATTGTACATGTGCAGGCGGATGGCAAGGTACACATTGTGAACTAAAAATCAATCTCTGCGCTAGTTCACCCTGTCAAAATCGCGGTGTTTGCTTTCCATCATTGCTGAATTACACATGCGAATGTCTTCAAGGTAGTTACTCAGGTCGACATTGTGAAATCACTGAGAAAAGAATTAAAATCCTTCGAATTGTTTCCAAATCATTCAGTTTCATTGCAATTCTTGCTATGATAACCGTCGCAACATTTGTCGTGATTATGGACATTCTGAAATACTGTTTCGGTATCGATCCAGTCGCCGACGAACGTGAGAAACTTCGACGAGAAAAAAATGCCAAAAAAAGGAAACGTCCCGTTATTCAACGATTTATCTACGTCAATGAAACTGCATAAATGCTTTTTCTGTTCTGTTCTTTTTCTCGATGTACGCTTAAATACCAAATCGTGATAATAAAACAAAAAATACGATTCATTTGCTCGTTTTCTTTTTTCAACATGCCCGAGATAGACAAAGCACCCCCACAGGAACGTTATTTTCAATTATCAGGCGCTGGCGATAGTCCATGGGAACTCCATCGACCACAGCCAACGATTATGAAACTTGTTGAAGAAGGATATTTTCAAGGCTTTCACTGCTATTGATTTGGTAAATGAATCTTTTTCTGATTCGATGTTTAGTTATTAGACATTGCTTGTTTAGGTGCCAAGAGCAATCGAAGTTGCTAGGAGCAAAGCGAATGTTGAAATTGATTTTCGAGTGATCGATTTTCTCAAAGATGTTTCAGCACAAAATCTGCCTCAGCATTCGTTCTCAAATGAAGATCGACAAAAATATATGAAAAATCTCGAATATTTAATTAAACCCGGTGGTTTATATATTCAAATATGTTTCAGTGAAAAAGAAACACGAGATTTGTCTAGACACAAAAGAATTCTTTTTTTTTGGTTGATTTGAATCATTCATAGTTTCGAAATTGTAAAAAATGGTAAGCAAGATAAAAATAGTCTTAAGGTGAATTTCGATTGATTAGTTTTTTTCTATAGCGATCAAGTCGATGGAGAACAAGGAAATCATCATCTAACATCATTATTCATGTCAAAATTCGACCAAGAACCAACAGTAGTTCACATACAATTAGTTCAAGAACAGTTCACAAACAGAATTACACAAACTCTTGTCTATCAAATAAAAAAAGTGTTACATACGATCATCATCGTCAATATAAAAAAAAGAATCAAGTGCGCAGTAAATATGGTAGGTTTGTTGTTATTGTTCTCATTTCAGTAATTGCAATCATAGCTGCTATTACAATGGGATTGCTAATTCGACCTAGCAAAGGATCATCATCAACAACAATAATCAGTAAATATTCCCCTGAACTTCGATGGAATTCCACTGGAATAACAATCCTAGGGAAAACGGGTACAAATATTTCATTTTCTGAAAAATTAAGCCTTCCATATGGTATTGCATTTGATTTATTCGGTGATTTGTACGTGGCAGATTATTATCATAATCGAACTCAAAAAATTCTAATGAAAACACTACAAGTTGTGACTGTAGCTGGCCAAGCAAATGGATCGATGGGATCAGGTTCGTATGGTTTGTTCTATCCAACTCATATGGCATTTGATTCGAATAATAATATGTATGTCATGGATACAGCAAATAGACGTGTGCAGTTTTTTACTCAAGGTAATCTATCAGGAAGCACAGTTGCAGGTGCTTTATCTTGGGGAACAGCTATTGCCTATGATTCAGATAATCATGTTCTTTACGCAGCAGATGGTGCGTATAATCGTATAATGAAATATTCATACGGAACATCAGTTAGTATATCAATTGCTGCTGGAAGCAATGGATGCGGTTTGAACACTTCACAAATATGTTCACCTCAAGGTCTCTATTTTGATAAATACACAAATAGTCTTTTGATTAGCAGTACCGAAGTACATGCAGTAGTACGATGGAGACTAGGTGACTCGAACTGGACAAATACCATTGCTGGTAGTCCAAATGGTACACGTGGAAATACTTCAACAACATTAAACAGACCATGGGGTATAATACTTGATCCGATGGGAAATTACTACATATCCGATCGTGATAATAATCGTATTCAATTCTTTTTAAATGGACAATCTGTAGGTCGAACAATAGCCGGTATAACAGGTCTATACGGTACAAATCCACTTCTATTATTTTGTCCTTATTGGATGGCTCTCGATAAACAACTCAATCTTTATGTAGCCGATGCGTGCAATCATCGAATACAATTATTTAAACGATACTAATCTTTTTTTGTATATTCTCGAATGACATGGACTGGCGCAATCCACTCCGCCTGTTTTTCCTCTTTTTTCTTTTTTCTGTTCTTTAGTTTTCTTCTAAATTTTCTTACTGCTATCGTTTCCTTGTCCTTGGTTAGAACTCATATCCAATAGTATTTAAGTTTTCCCTGAAAAAGAGAGAAAAAATGTGTCAAGAACAACTTTTCAAGTAAAAAAGAGGAAAAGAGGAAAAAGAGGACGTGGGAAGCCAGCATGGATAAAGATAAGAAAAAAGAGGAAAAAGAGGACGTGGGAAGCCAGCATGGATAGAGATAAGAAAAAAGAAAAAAAATTGAGAAGTAATTCATCTTTTTTTCACTTATCAATCTCGAAATGGCGAATGTGCCACATAAAGTTCGCAATTATTTTAAATTAGAACTTCTGTTAGAACATTCACAGATTCTACTCCGTTCGTTATTTAAAAATCGTTATTCTTTATTCAATTCTGGAAATCTATGGAATAACACACAACTATGTGGATCGAATTACTTAGCCAATATCATTGGAAAAAATAAAAAAATTAATTTAACATTAACACCCATGCAAAAGACTTCGATATCTAATGGAGATTTAACTAAATGGGATATCAGTACTCTAATAATTCTGCTTTTGTATGATGATCGTCCGAAAATATTAACTCAACAACAAGTTGATCGCGAAGATCAATTGTTAGAAGAATTGAGATCGATTAGAAATCGAATAATGCATCATCCAACTAAATCTATTGATGATCTAGAATTTAATCAACTTTGGACTGATCTCATAGATATTTTGGCTGGATTAGGTGGTGATCGAAATGAATTAAATAAACAAAATAATGATAGTGTATTCGATGTTCATTCTCAATTTATAAACGAAGAAAACGTAAAAGAAGCATCACGTCTCAATTCACTTGGCACACAATCTTATAAAAATGACCAATATTCTGATGCAATCGCATTTTTCACACAAGCAATTAGTTTGACCGATGTTTCAGATACTGATCGTGCTGTTTTCTATTCGAATATATCTGCCAGTCGCCTTGCATTGTGCAATAACTCGAACGATGAGCAATATCAGGCACTCGAAGATGCAAAACATGCTCGACGTCTCCGACTAATATGGTGGAAAGGACATTTTCGTGTTGGTCAAGTTTATGCTGCCATAAATGAACATGAAAAGGCTATTGTTTCATTCGAAAGAGCATTAGTTCTTGATCCGAGCAGAGCCGAAATCCAAAACGCATTGTATAGCAGCCGACAGAAATATGGTATCCAATCGCGATACGAATATCTCGATCCAAGATACACACCGAGAACATTATCTGAACATTTAAATGAAACCAAAGTAGACCAAGGCGTGAAACTCAGTGATCGTCTTCGAAGGGAACGAAAAGATCCAGTCGAAGCTGATGTACTTAAAGGACATCAGTACGAACATGGTGATTGTAAATGACCGTGAGAGTTCCTTTATTGTAAAGAACAAGCAGGAGAAACACACGTACAATATGGTAGAACAACAAGTGGTGAAGAAGAAGAGAACGAACGAGAGAAGAACGAAGAACAGACAGAAACACGCGTGTATATATATATGTGTATGATAGGGACTAATCCATCACATATATATTACTATAAGGAAAAGCCCAAGAGAATATCCCATGAACAATGATGAATATTTCCCAGTTGTTTTAGGTATAATCCCTTGTACCTACA
>Ga0209930_1001839_pt1 | contig 29380 bp, 32 predicted proteins | sample ThiBiot_500_biof_2_FD_183948 | JGI IMG/M metagenome (GOLD analysis project Ga0209930, IMG submission 183948) | Wastewater bioreactor microbial communities from Cape Town, South Africa - Thiocy_cont_500_biof (SPAdes) | ecosystem: Engineered > Bioreactor > Thiocyanate-remediating >... | reverse complement strand
CACGCCGCAGCGGGAAAAGGTGAAGCGTGTCTGCGCCTTCAGGAACGGGACGTCCTCGACGAGGCCGAGCGAGCGCGCGCCGATCCCGTCGAGAAGACCGTCCGCGACGAGGCTCTCGACGTCGCCGGCTGCGACCGGGCCGAAGCCGACTCGTCCCGAGGCCGTCTCGACCTCGACCAGCGGCTCCAGGAAGAAGGCCCCGCGCGAGCCCGTCCGCACGATCTCGACGCTGCGGCCGATCCGCGCCGCAGCGGCCGCGAGCGCCAGCGCCACATCATCGGCGCCGACGGCGATCGCCGCCGCATCGGCGGGGACGAAAAGGCGCACGGTCATCGGCCGATCTCCCGGGCCAGCCGCGCCGCCGCCGCCTCGTCGAGGCGCCCGACCGGCTTGCCGTCGATCATCGCCGAGGGCGCGGTGGCGCAGAGGCCGAGGCAATAGACGGGCTCCAGCGTCACCGCGCCGTCGGCGGAGGTCGAGCCGAGCGTGATGCCGAGCGCCGTCTCGAAGCCGGCCACGATGCGGTCGGAGCCCATGGCGCGGCAGGCCTCGGCGCGGCAGACGCGGACGTGATGGCGGCCGGCCGGCTCCTCGCGGAAATCGTGATAGAAGCTGACGACGCCGTGGATCTCGGCCCGCGTGCGATTGAGCGCCGCGGCGATCACCGGGATCGATTCGCGCGGCACATGGCCGAAGGCTTCCTGCACGGCATGCAGGATCGGCAGCGTCGCGCCTTCGACGCCGGCAAAGCGCGCGACGATCGCCGCCGTCCGCTTCTCGGTCTCCTGCATGTCTCCACCCGGTTCCTGTCGCGCCTTTTTGAACCGTCCGAAACTCGTCTGTTCGCCGTTCCGGATCAAGTCTCTCTCGCGGCGGGGCCTTCTCCGTGGTCATATGGCGGCCTTGCGACCGAGGTCACCATGCTGCTTCACGAAGACCGCCTCTTTCCCGCCGATCCGGCGACCCGCGCCGTGGCGCGCCGCCTCTATCGCGAGGTGCGCGATCTGCCGATCGTCTCGCCGCATGGCCATACGGACCCGTCCTGGTATGCGCTGAACGAGCCGTTTCCCGACCCGGCGAAGCTCTTCGTCGTGCCGGATCACTATGTCTTCCGCATGCTCTACAGCCAGGGCGTCGCGCTCGAGGATCTCGGCGTGCCAACGGCGGACGGCACGCCGGTCGAGACCGATCCGCGCGCCATCTGGCGGCGTTTCGCCGCGCATTACCATCTCTTCCGCGGCACGCCGACGCGCATGTGGCTCGACCACGCCTTCGCGACCCTGTTCGATATCGAGGAGCGGCTCTCGGCGGCGAATGCCGACGCGCTCTATGACCGGATCGCCGGGCGCCTCGCCGAGCCGGCCTATCGGCCGCGCGCGCTGTTCGAGCGCTTCAACATCGAGGTGATCGCGACGACGGAAAGCCCGCTCGACGATCTCCGCCACCACAAGGCGATCCGCGAGTCGGGCTGGAAGGGCCGGGTCGTGACGGCCTACCGGCCCGATCCGGTCGTCGATCCCGATTTCGCCGGCTTCCGCGACAATGTCGAGGCGCTCGGCGCGCTCGCGGGAACCGATGTCTCGACCTTCGCGGGCTATCTCGAGGCGCATCGCATCCGCCGCGCCGTCTTCAAGGCGCATGGCGCCACCTCGACCGATCACGGCCACCCGACCGCGGCGACGGCCGATCTCTCGCCGGTCGAGGCCGAGGCGCTCTATCACCGCGTGCGGGCAGGAGGCGTGTCGGCGGCTGAGGCCGAACTCTTCCGCGCGCAGATGCTGACCGAGATGGCGGCGATGAGCCTCGACGACGGCCTCGTGATGCAGATCCATCCCGGCTCGTTCCGCAACCACAATGCCCGGCTGATGGCGCGTTTCGGCCGCGACAAGGGCGCCGATATTCCGACCGCGACGAATTATGTCGAGGCGCTGAAGCCGCTGCTCGACCGCTTCGGCAACGAGCGCGCGCTGACCGTCATCCTGTTCACGCTCGATGAGACCGCCTATTCGCGCGAGCTGGCGCCGCTCGCCGGGCATTATCCGGCGCTGCGGCTCGGCCCGGCCTGGTGGTTCTACGATTCCCCCGAGGGCATGCGCCGCTACCGCGAGCTCGTGACCGAGACGGCCGGCTTCTGCAACACGGTCGGCTTCAACGACGACACGCGCGCTTTCCCCTCGATCCCGGCCCGGCACGATGTCGCGCGCCGGGTCGATTGCGCCTATCTCGCCGAGCTCGTCGTCACCCACCGGCTCGACGAGGACGAGGCGGCCGAGGTCGCGCATGATCTCGCCTACCGCCTCGCGAAGGACGCCTACCGGCTTTAAGTGGATCGACATCGACGCGCTTGTTCGGCTGGGAATGCTCAGAACTGTCGTTGCCGGGCTTGACCCGGCAACCCAGACGTCTTGCGTCGTCCGCCTGCAGCGACACGCGCGCAAAACAAGGGACTGGATTGCCGGGTCAAGCCCGGCAATGACAGGGGGAGAGGCAGATCACAGAGGCCTGGACGAATGTCGATCCACCCGAGGCCGCGGGGCCCGTCAGGGTTTCGCCAGGCAGGCCGGCTCGATCGCGGACGCGACCAGCGACTGGAAGGTCGCGAGCGGGCAGGCGCCGGCGACCGCGCCCTCGCATTTCGCCGGCACCATCACCTGCGCCGCCGGCGGATGATCGACATCGAGCGCGGTGTTCTCGCGCAATTGGTCGAGCGTCTGCGTGCGGTAGACGAGGCGCACGAAACGCGCGCCCTCCGGATTGCGCCACAACTCGAAGGCGACCGAGCCGCCGGGCGGAATCTGGAACGGGTTGTAGCTTTCGAGGTGCCAGGAGAGTCCCAGAAGCCCGCCGACATTTAGGATGAAGTTGTCGTGGCTGGCGAGGAAGCGGAAGGGCGCGCCCTTGCCGGCGGCAATCTCGCCGATCTGCTCGTTGACGAGGTTCAGCGTCTGCGAGCCGAGCTTCCCGGCCTGGTAGAGCGGCATCGCGATCGCGCTGTCATAGAGCGCATGGGTGGCGATGATGGTGGTCACGGCCTGGCCGAGCGGCTCGCCGGCCGCCTCGGCCACCCGTCCCCAGCCGACTTCGCCCACCGGCATGCCTCCGCCATACTGCATCGCGAACTGCTCGGAGGAGCCGCCGGCGATCGCGAGTGGCCCGGCTTCGGCCTCCGTCGCGCGAAGGTCGGAGAGATGGCATCCGGCGGGGAGAGCGTGCTGTTTGCAGGTTTCATCGGGAAGAGGGCCGAGGGTCCGGCTGAGCACACCGAGCGCGCGCGCCATCTTGCCCTCGGCGACCGCTTTCCAAGAGCCGCCGAGCCAGGCCTGCGAGGCCTTCTCGGCTTCGGCCTTTTCGAAGCCGCAGGTGGCTCCCCGGTAGAGACCTTGCCTGATGGAAATATCCATGAGGCCGCAGCCCGGCGCCATGCCGTCCCTGACGGCTCCGGCCGTCATGACCGTCCGTTCGACGGCGTCGGATATGAATTCCAGGGTGGAGGGGGTCATGCAGCCCTCCGGCGGCAGCAGCCCGGCTGCGGAATAGAGCCGGCGATAATATGTGCCCATCGTCACCGACCGCGCGTAGCCAGACGTGGTCAGATGACCCGCGGCAACGTCGAGAGTGGGCCATGGATCCCTCGAGTCGGGCGCGAGGCAGCCCTTCGTTGCCGGGCCGCAGCGCACCGGAATGGTCGAACCGCGCATGCCGTGGCGGCTGAGCAGAACGGCGCCGTCGATCGTCCAGCCCGACTCGGGCCTCACCGGAACCGGATCGGCCATCGCCGGCACGGCGCCGCCCCATCCGACGAGGAGAGCGATCACCCCGGCCGCGATCCTACGCAGCCTGCCATCCGCGGGCCTTGACACATCCCCGCCGCGGTCCAGCCCTTCGTGGTCGCCATCCGCATGTCCGGCGGACGCGATTCCCATCCTTTCGTGGCGCCGCGCGGCTTCGCTGATCGCGTGCATCTTCCGTAAATTCCGTCGCCTGAATTCGCCTCGACTGCCGCTATCTAGTTCTCGCGGCATGGAGGTCGAGAACGTGACAGCGAAAGGTTACGGACTTCGAGAAGAGGGCCGCCATCCGGCGCTCAGATCGCCGCCAGGCGCTCGAAGGCGGTCGGGTGCTCGGGTGGGCGGGCGAGCGCTTCGGCGATCGCCGCGAGGCAGGCCTCGGGCGGGAGGAGGCCGGTGTCGAGTTCGAGGTCGTAATGGCCGTGGGCGTGCACCGCCTCCTGCCATCTGAGCACCGGCGGCGGGACGGGCTGGCCGGCGCCGGCGGTCAGGTAGCCGCGCGCCGGATCGGAGGCGCCGCGGCGCTCCATGATCGCGGGCAGCGCACAGCGGAGGCCCACGAAGAGGACCGGGAGGCCGGCGAGGCGGCGCGCGCAATCCGGCAACATGCCGAGCGGGCGCGAATAGGCGTCGTGATGGGCGATATCGACCACGACATCGAACCCGGCCCGGCCATGCGCGGCGATCGAGTCGTAGAGCGCGCCATAGAGGGCGGGCAGATGGGCTTCGAGATCGGGCCGCTCGCCGCCCGGCCGGAGGCCGATGCCGGGCAGGAGTTCCGGCGGCAGCATCCGCTCCATATGCATGTCGACGCCGAGATTGATCCAGCGGCCGGGAAGCTGCGCGCGCACCAGGGCGACGAGCGTCGACTTCCCCGAGCGCGGTGCGCCGTTGAGGATGAGGACGCGGCCCGGCTTCGTCGCGGCGGTCATTCCGCCGCGATGCGCATCGAGAGATTGTCGAGCGAGGAGATGATGTGCTCGGCGAGCGCGTCGATGGTGGCGGTCGAGGGCCGGTTGGCGGCGCGCAGGAGGGCGATCTGGCAGGGAGCGAGGCGCGGGAAGCCTTCGGCCTCGCCGAGCACGCGCATGCCGGGGCGCAGCGCCGATTCCGGGAAGACGGAGATGGCGAGGCCGGCCAGCACGGCGGCGGCGAGCGCCGTCGAATTGTTGCTCGCATAGAGCAGGCGGAAGCGGCGGCCGGTGCCGTTCAGCGCTTCCTGCGCCGACTTCCGCCAGCAGCAGGTGTCGCGGCCGAGCGCCAGCGGCAGCACATCCTCTTCCTCGATCCGGTGATGGTTGGAGACGACCCAGAGCAGCGGCTCCTGGCGGACGATCTCGGCCGTCGGCGTCAGCTCGTGATTGGTGACGATGGCGAGATCGAGCGAGCCGTTGCGGATGCAGTCGACGAGCTGCACCGTCGGCTCGCACACGACCGTGACCTCGACGCGCGGATTGGAGCGCGAGAAGCGGGCGAGGATCTCGGGCAGGAAGCGATCGGCATAATCGTCCGGCGTTCCGAGGCGGACGCGGCCGGAAAGCTCGTCGTCGTCGAAGGCCGCCACGGTTTCATCGGAGAGGCGGATCAGCCGCCGCGCATAGCCGAGCAGTCGCTCGCCATCCTCGGTCAGCTTGGCGCTGCGGCCGTCGCGGCCGAAGATCGGCTTGCCGATCCGCTCCTCCAGCCGGCGCATCTGCATCGAGACGGCGGACTGAGTCTTGAATACGACCTCCGCGGCGCGCGTGAAGCTGCCGGTGTCGCAGATCGCGACGAAGGTGCGGAGTTGGTCGAGATCCAGCATCATGGCCATGTGCGATATCTCACAATTCTGTCACAATTGCTGCCGTCGCGGGCATTCGCCCGACCGAGCCGCAAAAGCGCGGCAGGAAACGGGTGGAAGGCCGATCCGGCATCGGTCAATCTGCACTCACTGACCGGCCGACGCATCATCAATTCCAATGACTGATATTAGAAACATTCGTTGGAATGATCAATGCGAATGGGCCAATGTTCGATTGTTACCACGACGCACAGCGAGCAGCCCCTTCCGGAGAGCGGGAGGACCTCGACGCGTCAGCCGATGGAGGCACGCCATGACGACATTCGAGACGTTCACGACCGAGACCCGCCGGCCGACGCGCAACCGCATCGCAGCCGTGGTGGTCCATCTGGCGGCGAGCGCCGTCGCCCGCGTCCGCGTCTGGCACAACCGCCGTCAGGTTGCCCGTCTGCTCGGCTGGGACGCGCATATGCTGCGCGATATCGGCCTGACGCCGGGCGACGTCACCAGCGCGCTCGCGGTCCGCGCCGACGAGGACGCCTCGGTGCAGCTTTCGATGCTTTCGCTCGAGCGGCGCTACGCCGCCAAGGCGCAGGCGCGCGAACGCCTCGCCCATGGCGCCGAGCTTCGCGCCGGCGGCGCCCGCTACCGCGTCAAGCGCTGATCCCGCCGGCGGCGGCTTTGCCGTTCCGCCGATCGCTTTCGGCCCGCGTCCGCGCGGTCCGCATTCCCTGCAGCCGGAGCCGACCAGATCCCCGGTCGGTTCCGCACTTGGCCCGCCGTTCAACCGGCGGGCCTTTTTCGTTTCAGTCCTTCTTCTCCGGCGAGAACTGGTCGAAGATCCGCTGCATGGACTTCCAGTAGGCATCCTGCATGCTGCGATTGGCGTCGAACAGGCGGTCGATGACCTCCTCGTTCGTCATCGGGCCGTCCGCTTCGGGCTCGGGCTCTTTCTCGGCTTCCGCCGGCTTGCCGAGAAAGGCGTTCATCATGGCGACGAAGGGCAGGTCGGGCGTCTTCGCCTGCGGCTTCTCGCGCGGCGGCTGACCGAAATCTTTCTGGCCGAAGTCCTGCATGAAGCGCAGGAACGGGTTGGCCGCGAGTTCGCTCTGCCGCTGCAGGCCGCCCATCATCATGTTGGCGACCACCGGCATCATGCGCCGCACGACATCCTGCGCGATGCCCGTCGCCGCCTCGACCTGCAGCGAGACCGCGCGCGCGATCTCGGGCGAGCCGAACAGCTTGTCGAGGACGCCGTTGCCGTCATCCATGGCCTTCGGCGTCATGGCGGCGAAGGGATTGTCGAAATAGCTGCGATAGGGGCCGGTGCCGACCGACTGCCAGAAGGCGGCGACGCCGAACGGATCGGCGGCGTTCTTGCGCAGGCCGAGCCAGAAGGCCGGCATCATCGCCTCGACGGCTTTCGCCTGCTGTTCGGCCGAGAGCCCGAACTCCTTCTGCATCATGGCGCCGAAAGCGCTCTGCTGGGCTTCCCGCATCATGTCGAAGAAGGTTTTCATTATTCGCTCCCTGTGGCGGCCCTCATGATCGGGCCGCCGCAAGGTTTCGTCAAATCGTCGCCGAAAGGCGGAGGCTAGTGCGCCATCAGGATCGGCACGGTCTGCTTCTTCAGCATGCCGCGGGTCGCGCCGCCGAGGATCCATTCGAGCAGCCGGCTATGGCCATAGGCGCCCATGACGATGAGCCCGGCGCCGGTCGCGGCCGCGTGCTCGCGCAGCACGCCGGCGACATCCTTGTGCGGATTGGGCAGCGTGTGGACGGTGGCCTCGATGCCGTGGCGCTTCAGATAGCCGGTGACGCGCTGGCCGGTCGGCAGCTCCTTGCCGTCGTCGACGATGACGATGTCGACCGCCTTGGCGGCGCCGAGGAAGGGCAGGGCGGAGCGCACGGAGCGGGCGGCGGTGATGGTTCCGTCCCAGGCGATGACGACGCGGTCGAGCGAGAGCGTAGCCGGGGCGTCCTTGCGCGGGACGATGAGCAGCGGCGCGCCGGCATGGAACAGCACCGATTCGATCAGCGCCTCGCGCACGGGCTCGGGCTGGTCGGGGTCGTCCTGCGCGACGATCACGAGATCGGCGAGGCGCAGTTCATGCACCACCTCGTCGAGGCCGCCGGCGGAGATGATCTCGACCTGGCGCGTCTCGGCGCTGAGCCCGCCGGTCCCGACCGCGGCGAGGAAGGCCGCCTCGGCGCTCTTCGCGCCCTTGATCGCCTCGTCGCGGGCGCTGATCATGAAATCGACCGGCACCGGCGCGACGGCATAGCCGGGCACCACCGGGTCATAGACCAGCGTGAGCCCGGTCAGATGCCCGCCGAGCCGGTTGGCGAGATCAATCGCGATCGGCAGCGCCGGTCGCTCCCCGCGCTGATCGACGACGACGGTGATGTCCTTGATGTCCACGACGGGCCTCCATGGTCGATGCCGGCGCGACCCCCCGGGCGGCGCCGCATCTCAATCAATAGGCGTGTCTTCTGAATACTTCGCCGATATCGCCCTGCCAATCGGAGCGATAGGCGGCGAGAAGCCGCTCGGCCGGCGTCATGCCGCTGGCGACCGTCTCCTCGAGCGGCTGCAGATAGATGCGCTCGTCGAAGCCCTCGCTGTTCTTGCGGCCGCGGCGCTCGAGACCGCCCTTGGCGATCTCCACCATCGCCGCCGCGATCGGCTGCACGGTGCCCGAGCGGAACGGCGTCCTGAGGCCGAGACGGGGCACGCCGTCGCGCAGCGCCTGGCGCTCCTCGGCGCTGAAGTCGCTGACGAGGTCCCAGGCCGCGTCGAGCGCGGCGCTGTCATAGAGAAGGCCGACCCAGAGCGCGGGGAGGGCGGTCAGCGTGCGCCACGGCCCGGCATCGGCGCCGCGCATCTCGATATATTTCTTGAGCCGGACATCGGGGAAGAGCGTGGTCAGATGGTTGTTCCAGTCCGACAGCGTCGCCCGCTCGCCCGGAAGCCCCGGAAGGCGGCCGGCGAGAAGATCGCGGAACGACTGGCCGGCAACATCGTGATAGATGTCGCCGCGCTTCACGAAATACATCGGCACGTCGAGCGCCCACTCGACATAGCGCTCGAAGCCGAAGCCCTCGTCGAAGACGAAGGGAATGAGGCCGGAGCGCTGGTTGTCGGTGTCGCGCCAGATTTCGGCGCGGTTCGAGACGAGGCCGTTGGCATCGTTGTCGATGAAGGGCGAATTGGCGAAGAGCGCGGTCGCGACCGGCTGCAGCGCCAGCGAGACGCGCATCTTCTTCACCATGTCGGCCTCGGAGGCGAAGTCGAGATTGACCTGCACCGTCGAGGTCCGGAACATCATGTCGAGGCCGCGCGTGCCGACCTTCGGCATGTAGCGCGCCATGATCTCGTAGCGCGATTTCGGCATCACCGGCGTCTCGGCCAGCGACCAGATCGGCGAGGCACCGAGGCCGAGAAAGCCGATGCCGAGCGGCTCGGCGCATTCGCGGTCTGGTGGATCGTCTCGAGCGGCGCGCCGGAGAGCTCGAACTGCCCGCCCGGCTCCAGCGAGATGGCGCCGCCGCCGACGGGATCGACGAGGCCGATGATGAGGCCGCGATCCTCGATCGGCTGCCAGCCGAGGAGGCCTTCCATGAGCCGCAGGATCTTCTCGATCCCGCGCGGACCCTCATAGGGCACAGGCGTCAGGTCGTCGCGATAGAAGCCGAATTTTTCGTGCTCGGTGCCGATGCGCCAGGCGGACTCCGGCTTGCAGCCCGAGGCCAGCGTTCCGATGAGATCGTCAAGGGATTCGACGATCGTTGAATCGGTTACATCGCGGGCCATGGGAACTCCGGGGGTGGTTGGCGCGGCACATTAGCGACGGGGCGGAGGATCGGCAAGAAAGCGGATGACCGTCCTGCCGCGCTTCCGCGAGCCGCGCCGGTCTGCTAGCTCTGGACCCCCAGAACGGAGGTTCCGATGCCGACGCCCAAGCTCCCCGCCGAAGGCGGATGCCGCTGCAACCGTGTCCGTTTCCGCATCACCGCGCCGCCGCTCTTCACCGCGGCCTGCCACTGCACGGGGTGCCAGAAGATGTCGTCCTCCGCCTTCTCGCTGACGGCGGCGGTGCCGCAGGACGGCTTCGAGGTCATCGCCGGCGAGACGGTGATCGGCGGCATGCATGGCGAGTTGCAGCACCATTTCTGCGCCTGGTGCATGTCCTGGATGTTCACGCGCGCCGAGATGATGCCGTTCATCAATGTGCGGCCGACCATGCTCGACGATCCGTCCTGGTTCGTGCCCTTCATCGAGACGGTGACGAAGGAGAAGCTGCCCTGGGCGACGACGCCGGCCGAGCGCTCCTATGAGGGCTTCCCGCCGATGGAGGAATTCGGCGAACTGCTCACGGCCTATAGGGCCTTTGCGGCGGACGCCTCATAAGTGTCACCCTCTCAAAACATACGTCCTGCTTCATTGCGAGTCAGGCCAGTGCGGGCGCTCTGGCTCGATCGAGGAGCTTAAGGCCTCTCGAAACCGCCTGGCCGCCTCGAATGAGGTGCGACGGGTTTCCACGAGAAAGGAGCCCCACGCGACAGCGAAGTGTCCAAAAACAAAACTAGTTGCGACAAGGCCTACCGACAGCGGCCAGGCAAATATCCAGTCGATAATCTTCTGGACGCCCGCCCAGCCGACCTTTGGATGATCAAATCCAGCATATTCCAGTCCAGCGGCGAATTGATATGACTTCCATTCGCCGGTCTTCAGCCAATCAATACACTGAGACAATATAACAAGGCCTGCGAAAGCGGCTGGAGCTAGACACAAAAGAACTAGAATAACGACGAGTATCACCACCAACAGGTCCAGAAGGCGATCTAAATCGATCATTGCCCCATTCCCCCGATATGGATTTGGACACTGAGACGGCATGTTGGCTTTGGAATGTGGCAGGAGTGCATGTTTGGTGCGTCTGCCGTCAGCAAGGCCAGATAGTTTGACAGATAGGGAGGACTTAATGTCAGAACGCGAGGCGGCGATCATCACGGGCGGGACGCGGGGCATCGGCGCCGCGATCGCGCGGCAACTGGCGGGGCGGGGCGTCGACCTCCTGCTTTCGGGCCGGCATCGCGACGACGAGGTCGAGGCGCTCCTCGCCGAACTCGGCGACCGTGCACGCTTCGAGGCGGCCGACGCCGCCGATCCGGCCAGCGCGGAGCGGCTGGTCGCGGCGGCGATGGAGGCGTTCGGCCGCATCGACTATCTCGTGCCGGCAGCCGGCGGCGCGGTGCCGGGCACGGCGCTGACCCTGACGCCGGAAGCCTGGGAGGACGCCTTCCGCGTCCATGTCCATGCGCCGTTCCATCTCTTCCGCGCGGCCCATGCGGCTCTGGCGGTGCGCGGCGGCGCGGTGCTGCTCGTCTCCTCGGTCGCCGGTCTCCGCGGCTGTCCGGGGACGGTCGCCTATCAGACGGTGAAGGGCGCGCTGCCGCAGATGGGCCGGGCGCTCGCCCGCGACCATGGCCATGAGAATATCCGCGTCAACACGATCTGCCCCGGCATCATCGAGACCCGCTTCCATGCCGCGATGACGCCGGAGGCGCGCAAGAACAATCTCGACAACCGCATTCCCCTCCACCGCTTCGGCACGGCCGACAATGTCGCGACCGCGGCGGTCGAGCTTTTGACCAATCCGTTCATCACGGGCGAGACGCTCGTCGTCGACGGCGGCATGAGCATGCGGATGGTCTGACGATCAGGACGCGGAACGAAAACCGCGGCGCTGGCGTTCAAGACTGCGAAGGACGGCTGTGTGGCCGCTCCGACGCAAAGGAGAAACGCCATGAAGTTCAAGGCTTTCGCTGGCGCGGCCATGGTCGCCGCCAGCCTGCTGGCGGCTGGCGGTGCGAGCGCGCAGGGCATCATCATCGACGAGAACGGCGTGCGGGTCGCCCCGCCGATGCCCGATCGCGTGCCGCCGCCGCCCCCCGCGCATTGGGACAACGGCCCCGGCCGCGGCGCCTATGACAATGACCGCGGCGTCGGTCCGCGCGAGGCGCGGCGCATCGCGCGCTCGGCCGGCGTCGTCGAGACCTGGGGCGTCGACCGCCGCGGCCCGGTATGGGTCGTCGAGGGCGCCGATCGCCGTGGCCGCGCGCTGCGCGTGACCGTGAGCGCCCGTTCCGGCGACATCCTCAATATCGACCGCGCCCGCCGCGGCTAACAGGAACTGGCGGCGGCGCTTCAGCCCTCGCCCATATCCTCGTCATCACGGCGCCGCGCCTGTCGCGGCGCCGTTCGTTCTTCGAATTGCAGGAGGCGCAGCGAGGCGATCTCTTCCCGCGCGCCGGCCTCGGCATCGGCCTTGAGCGAGGCTTCGACATAGGCGATATGCGCCGCCGCCGCAGCGCGGGCCGCGCCGCCATCGCCGGCGAGGATAGCATCGAGCAGCGCGCGATGCTGGCCGAGCAGGTCGTCGCGCGAAGCCTGGCGGCCATAGAGGCGGCTGCGGTTATAGAAGATGCCGTCGGCCAGCAGCCGGTAGCAGGCGCGCAGCACATGAATCATGACGATGTTGTGCGACGCTTCGCCGATCGCCTGGTGGAATTCGACGTCGAGCGCGGCCTCGCGGCGGAAATCGTCCTCGCCATGCGCCGCTTCCATGGCGGCGAAGATCCGCGTCAGGATCGTGCGGTCGGCCTCGGTGGCGCGCGCCGCCGCCATCGCCGCGGCCGTCGCCTCGACCTCGCGGCGGAATTCGAGATAGTCGCCGCCCGCCTTCTGCGACCCGGCGATGAGATCGATGACCGGGGAGGCGAACAGCGTTCCCTCGATCGCGGCGACGAAAGTGCCGCCGCCATGGCGGCTCTCGATGAGGCCGCGCCCTTCCAGCGTCTTCAGCGCATCGCGCAGCACCGGCCGCGAGACGGCAAGCCGCGCCGCGAGCTCGCGCTCGCCGGGCAGGCGGTCGCCGGGATGCAGCACGCCCTCCAGCACGAGAAGCTCGATCTGGCGGGCGACCTCATCGGCAGTCGGGCGTGACGCGACGGGTTGAAAGGGCATGAGGGGAAGCCTATAAGCGCCACAGGAAGAGTGGTCAACTAAATGGACCAGTCACCGCTCTCGGCGGTGACGAGCATCCGGCCAGGGACGGGCAGAAGGCGAGCAACATGTCGCTGCAGACGGCAACTTCGATCGACGATCTGAGACTGATGGCGAAGCGCCGCGTGCCGCGCGCCTTCTTCGAATATTGCGACCGCGGCTCCTATGCCGAGGAGACGCTGGAGGCGAACCGCGCCGATCTCAAGGCGCTGAAGCTGCGCCAGCGCGTCATGGTCGATGTTTCCAACCGCTCGACCGCGACGACGATCATCGGCCAGCCGGCGGCGCTGCCGCTGGCGCTCGCCCCGACCGGCCTCACCGGCATGCAATATGCCGATGGCGAGATCCTCGCCGCCCGCGCCGCCGAGAAGGCCGGCATTCCCTTCTGCCTCTCGACCATGTCGATCTGCTCGATCGAGGACGTGGCGGCGGGAACCTCGAAGCCGTTCTGGTTCCAGCTCTATGTGATGAAGGACCGCGGCTTCGCGCAGTCGCTCGTCGAGCGCGCCATCGCGGCGAAGTGCAGCGCGCTGGTACTCACCGTCGATCTGCAGGTGCAGGGCCAGCGCCATCGCGACATCAAGAACGGCATGACCGTTCCCCCGCGCATCACGCTCGCCAATCTCGTCGACATCGCCACAAAGCCGGACTGGGCGCTGCGCGTCTTGCGCGGCAAGCGCAAGACCTTCGGCAATCTCGACGGCTTCGTGAAGGGCATGACCGGCGTCAAGTCGCTCGGCCAGTGGATCTCCGGCCAGTTCGACACGACGCTGAACTGGAACGACGTCGCCTGGATCCGTTCGCTCTGGCCCGGCAAGCTCATCATCAAGGGTGTGCTCGATGTCGGCGATGCTAGGGCCGCCGCCGCGACCGGCGCCGATGCGATCGTCGTCTCCAACCATGGCGGCCGCCAGCTCGACGGCGCGCCGTCCTCGATCTCCGCGCTGCCGCGCATCGTCGACGCCGTCGGCTCCGACACCGAGATCCTGTTCGACGGTGGCGTCCGCTCCGGCCAGGACGTGCTGCGCGCGCTGGCGCTCGGCGCGCGGGCCTGCATGATCGGCCGCGCCTTCCTCTACGGCCTCGGCGCCGGCGGCGAAGCCGGCGTCGCCAAGACGATCGACATCATCGCCAAGGAGCTTTCCGTCTCCATGGCGCTGACGGGACGGCGCACCATCGCCGAGATCGACGACACGGTCATCGACCGCGGCTGAGCAAATCAGCAAGGGCTCCGGCCTTTTTCCTCCGCATCGGCGCCGGCGTGATTATGCTGGCGCCGATGCGGAGGATGAATCATGGGCGCGCTGCAATCCGGCGACCGGTCGAGCTTTCCCGATCCGGTCTATCGCGAGACCGTTCTGGAGCCGCTCTTCGACGGCGCCCGGCGCCATCACGCCGACGCGCTCCGGCGGATCGACCGCGCCCATCTCGTGATGCTGGTCGAAACCGGCATCCTCGACGCGGCACAGGGCGCGGCGATTGCACGCGCGCTCCTTGCGATGGAGCGGGAGATCGACCCGGCCGGCCTCGGATATGGCGGCGATGTCGAGGACTATTTCTTCTTCATGGAGCGCGAGCTGAAGCGCCGCGCCGGGCCGGATATCGGCGGCCGGCTGCATACGGCGCGCTCGCGCAACGACATCGACCACACCTTCCTGAAGCTCGGCCTGCTGCCGCGCATCGATGCGCTCCTCGCCGACGCGCGCGATCTCCTCGCCGTGCTGATCGAGGTGGCGACGCGCGATCGGGATACGCTGATCGTCGCCTATACGCATGGCCAGCCGGCGCAGCCGACGACCTATGGCCACTATCTCGCGGCGATGATCGAGGTGCTCATCCGCGACATCGAGCGCATCGAGGCGGCGCGCGCGATCGTCGATCTCTGCCCGCTCGGCGCGGCGGCGATCACGACATCGGGCTTCCTGATCGACCGCCATCGCACCGCCGAACTGCTCGGCTTCGCGGCCCCCTTGCAGAATTCCTATTCCTGCATCGCGGCGGTCGACTATCTGACGGCGACCTATGACGCAGTCGCGCTGCTCTTCCTGCATCTCGGCCGGCCGATCCAGGATTTCCTCTTCTGGTCGAGCTTCGAGGTCGGGCAGCTCTATCTGCCGAACGCCTTCGTGCAGATCTCCTCGATCATGCCGCAGAAGCGCAATCCGGTGCCGTTCGAGCATCTCCGCCATCTCGCCGGCCAGACGGTCGGCCGCGCCCGCGCGGTGGTGGATGTCGTGCACAACACGCCCTTCACCGACATGACGGACAGCGAGGCCGAGACGCACGAGATGGGCTATCAGGCCTTCGCGGTCGGCCACCGCGTGCTCGCGCTGCTCGCGGCCACGATCGCGGCCGGGAGGATCGATCCGGAGCGCGTCGCCGTCAATCTCGACCGCTCCTGCGCGACGATCACCGAGCTTGCCGATCGCCTCGTGCGCGAGGAAGGGCTGCCCTTCCGCCTCGCCCATGAGATCGCCGCCGAGGTGGCACGCGCGGTGGTCGCCGCCGGCGGCAGTCTCACGGAGCATGGCTATCCGGCCTTCGCCGAGGCCTTCGAGCGGCATGTCGGCCGCCCTCCGGCCGCCGGTCGTGACACGTTCAGGGACATGGTCTCAGCGGAAGCGTTCGTCGCCGTGCGCGAGCGGTTCGGCGGCCCGGGGCCGGCCGCGCTCGGGGCGGCGCTCGCCGGCTATCGCGCCGCGCTCGATGCGTTCGTTGAGCGGTCCGGCGCGATCGCCGCGCGACAGGCCGCGGCGCATGCGACTTTGGAACGTCGCATGCATGAGATCGCCCAAGGCTAATGACAGGGGCGGGCGCCGAAACGGGGGCAGGGGCAGGCGATGGGCGAGGGGATCAGGCGTTTCGCGGATCATCCACTGCGGACGGCGGCGCTGCACGAGGTGCATGCGCGGCCCTTCCACATGATCGCGGCGCCGCGGCTGGTGCTGCACTATGCCTTCATGACCGACGCCGCGCATGCCGACGCGGCGCGCGGGCGGCTCGCCGAACTCTGCCGGCGCAACGGTCTCGCGGTGCCGGCGCCCGATGCGCGCCACCACGTGGTGCCGCTGCTCGGCGGTTTCCTCCGCTTCGAGAGCCACGCCGAGTTCACCACCTATAGCTGGGATGCGCCGCGCGGCAGTGGCGGGCTGCCGGCGGAGACGCCGTTCGGCGAGGCCTTCGAGCCGCCGGGCCCGTTGATGGTGCAGGCGCGGCTCGATCTCGTCGACGATCTCCGGCCGCCGGCTGAAATCCTCGCCGGATTCGATCCCGGCTCGCTCGCCGCCTCGCAGGCAGCCGGTGGCCGCGCGCTCATCGCCACCGATTTCCGCTCCGACGGCGACGGCTTCACCCGCCTTCTGATCGTCGATCGCGGCCTCGGGCCGCAGGAAGCCGGTCCGCTGGCGCAAAGGCTGCTGGAGACCGAGACCTACCGCGTCCTCGCGATGCTCGGTTTGCCGGAGGCGCAGCGGCTGCAGCCGGAGGTGCGCCGCATCGAGGAGCAGCTCGTCGCCGACACGGCGCGCTTCCGCTCCGCCGGCGGCTTTGCCTCCAACCGGGCGCTGCTCGACGATCTGACGGCACTCGCCGCCGATCTCGAGGCCGGCGCGGCGGAATCGGCCTTTCGCTTCGGTGCGAGCCGCGCCTATGCCGAGATCGTCAGCCTCCGCCTCAACGCGATGGACGAGCATCCGCTCGAGGGCTATTCGAGCTTTACCGCCTTCCTCGCCCGTCGCATGGCACCGGCGATGCGCACCTGCGCGACGCTGGAAAGCCGCCAGCAGGACCTCTCGCGCAAGCTCGCCCGGGCCGCGGCGCTGCTCCGGGCCCGCGTCGATGTCGAGCTCTCGCAGCAGAACCGGGCGCTGCTCGATTCCATGAACAAGCGCGCGCGCCTGCAATTGCGCCTGCAGCAGACGGTCGAGGGCCTCTCGGTGGCGGCGGTCAGCTATTATGTCGTCGGGCTCGTCGGCCATCTCGCCGAGGGCGCGCCGCTCATCGGCCTCCATATCGAACCGGCGGCCATCGAGGCGCTCGCCGTCGTCCCGGTCGCGCTCGCCGTCTGGTTCCTGGTCCGCCGCATCCGCCGGCACCATGCGGATGGCGGCGGCGAGGAATAGCCGGATCACCCGCCGATCATCGCCTCGAGCCCCTCGTCCCAGGCGGGGTGTTCGCCGTAGAGCGCCGCGAGGTGGTCGATGAACAGGCGGACCTTGGCGGCGAGGTAGCGGCGGCTCGGATAGACGGCGTGGACCGCGACGCGGCGGGAGGCGCGATAGCCGGGCAACACATGGACGAGCTGGCCCGACCGAAGTTCCGGCCCGACATCCCAGGTCGATCGCAGCGCGATGCCGAGGCCGGAAAGGACGGCGGCGCGCACCACCTCGTTGGAATTGGTGCGGAGCCTGCCGTCGATATGCACCGTCACCGGCCCGTCGCGGCTTTCGAGGCGCCACGGATCCTGCCCGGCCGTGGCGAGGAGGGCATGGCGGGCGAGATCGGCGATCGTCTCCGGCGTGCCATGTGCCGCGATATAGGCGGGCGCGGCGCAGAGCAGGCGATGGTTTGGCGCGAGGCGACGGGCAACGAGGCTCGAATCGGTGAGCTCGGCGATGCGGATCGCGACATCGACGCCTTCCTTCACGAGGTCGACGAAATCGTCGGAGAGCGTCAGGTTGACGGTGAGGCCGGGATTGGCGTCGAGGAAGCGGCCGAGATGAGGCGCGACATGCAGCCGCCCGAACGAGGTCGGCGCCGAGATGCGCAGCGTCCCGCGCGCGACGTCGGAGCGGCGGCTGACATAAGCCTCCGCCTCCTCGATCGAGGCGAGGATCTGCACCACGCGGTCGTGATAGCCGCGCCCGGCTTCGGTGAGCGCGATTTGCCGCGTCGTGCGCTGCAGGAGGCGCGTGCCGAGCCGCTCCTCCAGCCGCTTAAGCCGTTTCGAGACGACGGCGGGCGAGAGGCCGAGCTCGCGCCCGGCCGCCGAGAGGCTGCCGGCCGTGATGACCCGCGCGAAGATCTCCATATCCGTGAAATCGCCCATGCCTGATCGTGGCAATAAATCGCGGTGACTTTCAACGTCCAGGAAAGAATGATTGTTGAAGGGAATGCTTCTGCGCCTCGAACGGGCGTCCTAGAGTGCGTCGTCGCCGGTCGGACCCGGCGGGAGGAAGTCATATGTCCGCCATCCTGATGCCGAAGCCGGACCAGCGCGTGCTGGATCGGCGCGATGCGATCATCGCCGGTCTCGCGAAATTGGTGCCACCCGCCGCGCTCATCACGGCCGAGGACGAGCGCCGCGCCTATGAGACCGATGCGCTGACCGCCTATCGCCAGCTGCCGCTCGCGGTCGTGCTGCCCTCGACGACCGAGGAGGTCGCCGCCGTGCTCGCCTTCCTGAACGCCGAGGGCGTCAAGGTGGTGGCGCGCGGCGCGGGAACCTCGCTCGCCGGCGGCGCGCTGCCGGCCGAGGATGCCGTCGTGCTCGGCGTCTCCAAGATGAACCGCGTGCTCGAGGTCGACACCGCCAACCGCACGATCCGCGTCGAAGCCGGCGTCACCAATCTCGGCGTCACCGCGGCCGTGCAGCATCTCGGCTTCTTCTACGCGCCCGACCCGTCGAGCCAGCTAGCCTGCACCATCGCCGGCAATATCGGCATGAATTCCGGCGGCGCGCACTGCCTCAAATACGGCGTCACGACCAACAATGTGCTGGGCGTCAAGATGGTGATGATGGACGGCACCATCGTCGAGATCGGCGGGGAGGCGCTCGATGCCGCCGGCCTCGATCTCCTCGGGCTCATCGTCGGCTCGGAAGGGCAGATCGGCGTCGTCACCGAGGCGGTGCTGCGCATCCTGCCGCTCGCCGAGGGCGCGCGCCCGATGCTGATGGGCTTCCAGTCGGCCGAGGCCTGCGGCGCCTGCGTCGCCGCGATCATCGCCTCGGGCATCATTCCGGTCGCCATCGAATATATGGACCGGCCGGCGATCCGCGTCTGCGAGGCCTTCGCCCATGCCGGCTATCCGCTCGATGTCGAGGCGCTGCTGATCATCGAGGTGGAGGGCTCCGAGGAGGAGATCGCCGACCTGATCGACCGCATCACCGCGATCGCGGCGAAGTTCGAGCCGTCGACCTTCAAGGTCTCGCAATCGGAAGCCGAGAGCGCCGCGATCTGGAAGGGCCGCAAATCCGCCTTCGGCGCCATGGGCCGCATCGCCGACTATATGTGCATGGACGGCACGATCCCGACCGGGCAGCTGCCGCGGGTCCTGACCGGAATTTCCGAGATCTGCGCCGGCTACGGGCTCGAGGTCGCCAACATCTTCCATGCCGGCGACGGCAATCTGCATCCGCTCGTGCTCTTCAATGCCAACAAGCCGGGCGAACTGGAGAAGGCCGAGGCGGCCGGCGCCGACATCCTGAAGCTCTGCGTCGAGGTCGGCGGCTGCCTGACCGGCGAGCACGGCGTCGGCGTCGAGAAGCGCGAATTGATGGTGCACCAGTTCAACCGCATCGACCTCGACCAGCAGATGCGCGTGAAGACGGCGCTCGACCCGCAATGGCTGCTCAACCCGCACAAGGTGTTCCCGCTCGAAGGACGGCCGGTGTGATGGTGTCGTTGTCTGCGTCCGCTGGCCTTTCTTCCCCCTCTCCCGCAGCGCGGGAGAGGGCCGGGGTGAGGGCTTTTCTCTTTCCTCGCGGCTCTGCCACTTCAAGGAAGACCCTCACCCGGCCTCTCCCGCAAGCGGGAGAGGGGAAGAAAGAGGGTGCCCATTCATGACCGCCCCCCTTCGCCCAACCTCCGAAGCCGAAATCGAAGCGATCGTCGCCGAGGCGGTGGCGGCCCGGACGCCGCTCGCCATCGAGGGCGGCGGCACGCGCGATATCGGCCGTCCGGTGCAGGCGGCGCGCGCTGTCTCGACGCTGGGCCTTTCCGGTGTCACGCTCTACGAGCCGTCCGAACTCGTGCTCTCGGCCCGCGCCGGCACGAAGCTTTCCGAGATCGAGGCGCTCCTCGCCGGCAATCGCCAGCGGCTGGCCTTCGAGCCGATCGACTGGCGGCCGCTGCTCGGTACGTCCGGCGAGCCCACGATCGGCGGCGTTACGGCCTCGAATGCCAGCGGTCCGCGTCGCATCCAGGCGGGCGCGGCGCGCGATCATCTGATCGGCATCCGCGCCACCACCGGCCGCGGCGAGACGATCAAGTCCGGCGGCCGCGTGATGAAGAACGTCACCGGCTATGATTTCGCGAAGCTCGCGGCCGGCTCCTGGGGGACGCTCGGCATCCTGACCGAGGTCACCTACAAGCTGCTGCCGATGGCCGAGACCGAGACGACGCTGGTCTATGAGGGCCTCGACGCCGCCCGCGCGGTCGATGCCATGACGACGGCGCTCGGCACGCCCTTCGAGGTCACCGGCGCCGCCTTCCTGCCCGGCGAGCCGTCGCGGACGCTGATCCGCTTCGAGGGCTTCTCCGCCTCCTGCGGCTATCGCGCCGGACGACTCTCGGACATGCTCGCGGCTTTCGGCGCGCCGGAGCGTCTCCATGACGAGGCCTCGCAATCGCTCTGGACCGCGATCCGCGATGTCCGCCCGCTGGGGGCGACCGGCAGCGATGTCGTCTGGCGCATCTCGGTGAAGCCGACCGACGGCCCGCAGGTCGTGGCGCGGCTCGAAGCCGAGGTTTCGGCGCGGACCTTCCTCGACTGGTCGGGCGGCCTCGTCTGGGCGGCCATCGACGGCCCGGCCGATGGCGGCGCGGCGACGGTGCGCACGCTCGTCGCGATGCTGGGCGGCCACGCGACCCTCGTCCGCGCCCCGCACGGCCTCCGCGCGGCGCTCCCGTCCTTCCAGCCCGAAGCCCCCGCCGTCGCCGCCATCACGGCGAAGATCCGCGAAAGCTTCGACCCCGCCGGCGTGCTCAATCCGGGGCGGATGGGATAATCCATGCAGACCTCCTTCACCCTCGCCCAGCTGGCCGATCCTGATACCGCAGAATCCGAGAAAATCCTCCGGACCTGCGTGCATTGCGGGTTCTGCACGGCGACCTGTCCGACCTATCTACTGCTCGGCGACGAGCTCGACAGTCCGCGCGGGCGGATCTACCTGATCAAGGACATGCTGGAAGGCGGCAAGCCGGCCAATGACGAGGTGGTCAAGCATGTCGACCGCTGCCTCTCCTGTCTCTCCTGCATGACGACCTGCCCCTCGGGCGTGCATTACATGCATCTCGTCGACCATGCCCGCGCGCATATCGAGGAGACCTATCGCCGGCCCTTCGCCGACCGCGTGATGCGCAGCCTGATCGCGCATGTGCTGCCGCATCGAAACCGCTTCCGCATGGCGCTGGTCGGCGCCGCGGCGGCGCGGCCCTTCGCGCGCACCATCGGCAAGCTGCCCGGCCTCGCGCGCATCGGCGCCATGCTGGCGCTGGCGCCGCGCTTTCCTTCAGGCCGCAGCGCGGTCGAGGCGCCGGGCCGTTTCGCGGCCAAGGGCGAACGGCGGGGCCGCGTCGCGCTGCTCTCCGGCTGCGTGCAGCCGGTGCTCGATCCGGCAATCAACGAGGCGACGGTCCGCCTTCTGACGCGGCTCGGCATCGAGGTCGTCGTGGCGAAGGGCGATGGCTGCTGCGGGTCGCTGGCGCATCACATGGGCCGCGAGGCGGATTCGCATGCGACGGCGAAGCGGGCCATCGACGGCTGGATCGCCGAGATGGACGGCGAAGGCCTCGACGCGATCATCATCACCGCGTCGGGCTGCGGCACGACGATCAAGGACTACGGCTTCATGTTCCGCGAGGACCCGGCCTATGCCGAAAGGGCGGCGCGGGTCTCGGCCATCGCTAGGGATGTGACGGAGTACCTGGAGACGCTGAAGCTCGACCGCGTCGCCCCACCCGAGCCGCTCACCGTCGCCTATCACTCGGCCTGCTCGATGCAGCATGGTCAGCAGATCAGGACGACGCCGAAGACGCTGCTCGCGCGCGCCGGCTTCACGGTCCGCGACGTGCCGGAGGGGCATATCTGCTGCGGCTCGGCCGGCACCTACAACATGCTGCAGCCCGAGCTCTCGCAGCGGCTGAAGGCGCGCAAGCTCGCCAATATCGCCAAGGTCACGCCCGACATCATCGCCACCGGCAATATCGGCTGCATGACGCAGCTCGCCTCCGGCCCGACACCGATCGTCCACACGATCGAACTGCTCGACTGGGCCTATGGCGGCCCGAAGCCGGAAGGGTTGTAGGCGCCAATCCTCAGCATTTCGCGAGGGCGCCCGTGACCAAGACCCGGGCGAGGCGGCGGGATTCGCGGGTGATCGCGGCGTCGTCGAGGCCGCAGACGTCGCGGAACACGACGATCGTCTCGATGCCGGTGAGCAGCGCGAGCCCGGTCGTGAGGCCGTCCAGCGCGCCGGGCGGAAGATCGCCGGCGACGGGGACCAGCGCCTCGCGGATCCAGCCGAGGCGGCGGCCGCCGCGCGGGGCGGGCGGGCGCTTGCCGCCGCCGACCGAGACGCTGAGAAAAGTCCGGAACAAAGCTTCGTTGGCCAGCACCATCGCGATGATGCCGGCGACGACCGCTTCCGCGCGCGCCGGCAGGTCCGCCTCAGCCGGCAGGTTGCGGAAATGCACCGCCGCGAATTCCTGCGCGATCGCGTCGAGCACCGCTTCCTGCGCCATCGCCTCCGGCGTCGAGAAATAACGATAGGCCGTCGCGCGCGAGATCGTCGCCCGGTCCGCCGCCTCGGCAATCGTCGGATGCCGCCCCTCCGCCAGCAATTCACGCGCTGCCTCGAGCAGCGCATTGCGCGTGCGCTGCTTCTGCGCGACGCGCTCGAAACCCTCTTGACGCTTCAATCGGCACCTTTATAAGACAGATATCTCATAACGAGAGAAATGTAACACGAACCTACGGGGACGACAAATCCATGAACGCGCATTCTCCATCGCCGGCCACGGCCACTGCCGGCTCGACCGTCCATCTGCTCGGGACGCTGGTCACGTTCCGCGCCCTCGCCGCCGACACCGAGGGCGCCTTTTCGCTCGTCGAGGCGGTGACCGCGCCGGGGCAGGGCACGCCGCCGCATCGCCAGAACGACGACGCCGAAGCCTTCTATGTGCTGGAGGGGAGCTTCGAATTCATGCTGGACGGCAAGACCGTCACCAGCGGACCGGGGGCGTTCCACTATGTGCCGCGCGGCATGCCGCATGGCTTCCGCAACCCCGGGACCGCGCCGGCGAAGATGCTGATCATCAATCTGCCCGGCGGGCTGCATGAGAACTTCTTCCGCGAGGCGGGCGACCCAGTGGCCGACGCGACGCGCTTCCCGCCCATGGCGCCGCCGGATATCCCGCGGCTCGTCGCGGCGGCAGGGCGCTACGGCATCGAGATGCTGCCGCCGGCGTAAGCCGCTAAAGAAAGATGCCCGAGGCGCGCCTGCGCTCCGGGCATCTTGCATCCGAGGTTTCTCCGTTACTGCGTGGCGCGGCAGCGGGTGTCCTTGGAGACCGTGACGGCGCCCTTCGCGAAGTCGAAGCGCGCCTTGGCTTCGATGGTCGGCGTCAGGTAGTCCTTCTCGATGGCGGCGATGTTCGGGCAGTTCTTGCGCGTCGCCTTGGCGCCGGTCTCGGTCCAGAAACTGGCGCCGGTCGCGTCCGCCTTGAACGTCTCGTCGTCATAGCCGGCGCTGAAGATCTCGCTGCCGTCGCGGAGATCGTAGATCACCAGGCCGCGATCGGGGCCGGTGCCGGCATCGATCATCAGATAGTTGCCGGCGAGCTTCAGCAGGAAGAACGGATCGTCACTCTTGCCGATCACCCGGTCGCCCTTCGCGGCCTTGGTCGAGCAGGCCGGCTGCGGCGAGGCGGCCTTGCTGCGGACGATGTAGCTGTTGCCGACATCGTCCTTGTGCGGCTTTTCGACGATGAGCCAGTCGGCATTCGACGTGCAGGTCGGGCCGGCGGCGAGAGCCGGCGCGGCGATGAGGCTCGCGAGCGCGGCGAGAAGGAGGGTCGTCTTCATGGTCAGCGTGCCTTCCTTATGGCGTCCACGGTCATGTCGATCAGCGCGCTGGTCGTGGTCCTGGCCGGCCGGCGCATATAGGTGACGAGGTCGTCGCCGATCGGATCGATCCAGCGGCGGTCGATGGTGGCCATGCCCTTGGCCGCGCCGATGGCGGAGAGCATCTGCGCCGCGTTGCAGTCGACGTCGTGGCCGCAGCCACCGATGATCGCCAGCGTCTCGTCGAAATCGCCATCGCCGAACCACAGCGCGACGACCTGTGCCGCCGCGTTCGGATAGGCGTGGATCCAGTTGTATTCGACATATTCCGCGTCGCATTTCGCCCAGGCCGTCTTCCAGTCCGGCGAGGACTTCGATGCGTCGAGCGCGAAGCGGACGACGGCGCCATATTCGGTATCGGCCGGCATCAGCGCGACGGTCTCTTCCGTCAGCGCGCGGAAATCGTCGGTGACGAAGGCGCGGGCGACGAGGACGGCGTTGAACACCTCGCCGAGAATGCCGTTGCCGGCATGCGAGATCTCGGCATCGAGCCAGGCGAGACGGGCCGCCTCGCGCGCATTGCCGGGCACGACCATGCCGCAGATCGCCCCGCGCATCTGCGCCCCGATCCATTCGTCGAACGGGTTGCCGTCGAGCGCCGAGTGCGGCGGATAGATGCCGCGCTTGATATTGTCGAGCGCGATCGCCTCGGCCGACCAGCCGAGCGGAATGAGCCCGACCCAGCGCTCGGCGATATCGGCGCTCGTCACCGCGCGGCCCTTGTCGGCGAAGGCATAGAGGAAGGCGAGCTCGAAGGTGATGTCGTCGTTATAGGTGTTCGGCGGCCGCATATAGCGGTCGATGCGGCCGAAGGCGCGCTCGAGATTCTCCGCGGTATAGCCTTCGAGCGCCGTGCCGACGGCCGCGCCGACGATCTGGCCCCACCAGGCGCCGGCGATGCGATCATGGAAGCCGGCGGCGTTCACGTCGACCGCGACATCGGCGGGGAACTCGACCGCGGCGGCGAAATCCTCGAAGCGCGCGAAGCGGCGGGTCTTCTGCGAGGGGTGATCGGGATCGGGCAGGGCGGCGCGCAGCACCGCCTTCAGACGCGCGTGGATGCCATGCAGCCGCTCCCAGTCGCCGCGCTCGGCCGCTTCGAGCCCTTCTGTGAGCAGCGCCTCATGCGGCGGCACGATGAAGCCCTTGTTCTCCAGCGACTGCACCGCCGCCACCGCCAGCGATTCCGGCGCGCCGGAGCCGGGAACATTCGATTGCCAGAACAGCTTCAGCCAGAAATCCTGCTCACGAATCGCCGCCGACGCATCCCAGGTCTGTTCCTCCTCGGCGAGCAGAACCGGCTCGGCATTGCGGAGGAGGTCGCGGGCGTATTCCCAGGCTTTCATCACTCGGTCCTGTTCGGGGAAGGGGTCGATCGGAAGGCGGCCTGAGAATAGGGAATTCGGCCGGCCTGTCGACTGCCAAGGAAAGCGGGGACCGCATGAAGGGCTATGTCGCGCTGCTCTATTCGATCGTGCTCGGACCCGGGCGCCGGGTGGTGATGGCCGAGCTCCGGGCGGTCGCCGAAGCGCTCGGCTACCGGGATGCCGCCACGATCGGCGCGAGCGGGAATCTGCTCTTCCGCGCTGACCCGGTTCCGCTCGGGCAGCTCGAGGCGGAACTCGAGGCCGGCTTCGCGGCGCGGTTCGGCAAGCGCGTCGACATCATCCTGCGCGATGCCGAAGGCTGGCGGCGTCTCGCGGCCGGCAATCCCTTTCCGGAAGCCGCGGCGCGCGACGGAGCGCGGGTGCATGTCCGCGTCATGCGCGAGCCGGCCGGTGCCGGCGATCTCGCCCGCCTCTCGGCCTATGCCAGTGGCGGCGAGGAGCTTCGGATCGTCGATGGCGATCTCTGGATGCATTTCGCCGACCGCCTGCCGAGCGAGGGCAAGCTGCTCGGGCAGCTGACGGCGAAGCGGAGCGGCGTCGGCACGGTCAGGAACTGGAACACGGTCGCCAGGATCGCGGCGGCGCTGAAGGAAGGCGGCTAGCGACCCTGCTCGGCGGCAGCCAGTTCGCGCGCGGTGTCGCCGCCGATCTGCGCCTTGAGATAGGCCTCCGTCTCGGGCAGGGCGAGATGGAAATGCGTCAGCGGCTCGATGCGGAGGCGGAGGCTCTCCGCCTCGACATCGAGGAGGTGTCCACCGAGGCGCCGGTCGTCCGAGATGAAATGGAAATGGTAGCCGGCGACGCCGAAGGGGCCTGAGAATTCCGGCGACCACAGGCCGACCAGCGTCCCCTCGATATCGGTGAAGGTGAATTCGTTCTGCGTGCGCGTCGCGTCGAGGAGACGCGTGCCGGGCGGCGGCGGATTGACGGAGCGGGCCTTGATCCGGGCGAAGCGGCCATCGAGGCGGATGGCATAGAAGATGTTGCCGCTGTCGCGCAGCGGATCGCAGTGACGGCCGAGGTCCTGAAAGCCGCTGGTGCCGGTGATCGTCGTCTCGCTCTCGGGCTGGAACCGCGTCACGATCGCGAAGGGCGCGCCGGCATCGCGCGGCGCCTCGGTGACCACGCCGTTCGCATCGGCATGGAAGGCGCGGCCCTCCAGAACGATCATCTCGCCGTCGAGGCCGGTGAAGGTGCCAAGCCCGAAATCGCCATGGGCGAGGATCGTCTCGACGCTCGCCTCGCGCTCATAGACGCCGGCGACCAGCGCCCCCGAGGTCGAAACCTGGAAGACGGTGTGCAGCTCGGTCTCGAAATGGCGCGACAGCGCCTCGGTCACGATGGCGTCGACGCTGCGGCCGGTGCGCCGGCTCTCGGCCTCGATCGCCGCCTCCAGCGAGGCGGGAATGCGGACATGGGCATGTTTCATCGCGGCGTTCCCCCCGAAAGCATGGCTGGCGCCGGCGCCTCGCGGCGCCGGCCCCTGTTGCGGCAAGTGATACCGTGTCTAGCCGCTTTCGGCGAGGCGCTTCAGCTTGGCGACCCGCGTCGGCTGTTCCTCTTCCAGCGACAGCGTCCCGGTGAGCTCACCCTTGCCGTCCATCAGATAGACGGTGGCGGTGTGGTTCATCGTGTAGTCGCCGCCTTCGGTCGGGACCTTCTCGTAATAGACGCGATAGGCCTTGGCGACGGCGGCGATCTCCTCCGGCGTTCCCGAGAGGCCGATGATCCGCGGATCGAAGGCCGACAGATAATCCTTCATCGATGAAGTCGTATCGCGTTCGGGATCGACGGTGACGAAGAGCACCTGCAGCCGGTCGGCGAGCGGGCCGAGCTGTTCGAGATCGAGCGTCAGGTCGGAGAGGGTCGTCGGGCAGATATTCGGGCAGCGCGTGAAGCCGAAGAAGACGGCATAGGGCTTGCCGCCGAGATCGGCCGTGGAGAAGCGCTTCCCCGTCGTCGCGGGCAGGTCGATCGGCCCGCCGATGCCCAGGCCGCGCTGGGCCGTGGCGGCGCCGCGGCCGGAGAGCTGGTAGCCGACGAGGGCCGAGCCCGCGAGGGCGACGATCACCGCCAAGGCGATCGCCGCGATCCGGCGCTTCGTCATCGTCAGTTCTCCATCTTCATGCCGGACATCTCGCCATCGCCGCCATGCTCATGTTTCGGCATCGCGCCGATGGCATCGATCTCGAACACGACATCGACGGTGCCGGCCTTGGCGAAAGTGAGCGTGCCCTTGACGCTCTCGCCCTGCTTCAGCGGCTGCTTCAGGTCCATGAACATGAGATGGAAGCCGTTCGGAGCGAGTTCCGCCTTGCCATGCGCCGGCACGGCCACGCCGCCCTCGACCGGGCGCATCTTCATGACGCCGTTGTCGACGCTCATCTGGTGAATCTCGGTGCGGCCGGCGCTTTCGAAGGTCGCGGAGACGAGCGTGTCGTCGCTGTCGCCGTCATTGGCGATCACGAGATAACCGCCGCCGACCTTGGCGCCGGGCGGGGTCGCGCGCGACCAGGGATGCTCGACCTCGATCGCTCCGATCTTGAACTCATGCGCGCGGGCGGCGTCGACGCCGACAAAGAGGAGGCCGATCGCCAGCGTCGCGATGGCGATGCGCTGCTCGATGCCGGAGAAGGAGCGGAAGAGGCGGGTGGAAGCGGATTGGGTGCGGAAAGCCTGAAGGGTCATGGCCGGTCCTGAATCAAATGCCTGAGAAACCGCGCGGGCGAGCCGGCGGCGCAAGACGTCGCGGATGGCGACGTGAAGCCTCAGGCGGCAGGCGGCGCGCGGGAGAGGACCGGCGCGAGCTCGAAGCGCGGCCCGCTTGCACCGGCCGAGGCAGGCACCTCCGCGGCCAGGATGGCAACAGCCTTGCGCGCCAGCGGCGGATGCGCGGGCGAAGGCGCGGCGGCGCCGACCATCGGGCAGCCGAGCGTGCAGCAATCGAGGAGATGGACAAGCCCCGCCGGCGCGTCGGCCGCCCGGTCGGGCGAGAGGGTTCCGCAGATGACGTCCCTGGAGAGCGCCGGCTCGCTGGCGCGGGCGCCGGTGGCGAAGCCGCTGACCAGGGCCTGGACGACGAGGAACAGCGCGACGATCAACGCCGCGTCTCTCCGCCACAGGCCTCGTCTTTCGCCGCGCATCATCCGCTCCCTCGCGCCATGACATAGCATCACGCGGGGGCAAGCGGAATCTCGGCGGCCGGCGACAAATGCGCCGGGCCTCAGGCCGCGGCGGCCTTGACCTCCTCGGTCGTGACGCGGAACCCGGTCAGGACGTTGCGCCCGAAAGTATGCGTGAGCGGCACGTCGGCGGCGTCGCGCCCGCGGGCGATGAGCACGCGGCCGATGCGGCGCTTGTTGTTGCGCGGATCGAAGGCGTGCCAGCGCCCGCCGAGATAGACTTCCATCCAGGCGGCGAGGTCCATCGGCGGATAGGGCGGCGGCTCGCCGACATCGGAGATATAGCCGAAGCAGTAGCGCGTCGGGATGTTGAGCGCGCGGCAGAAGGCGATGGCGAGATGGGCGAAGTCGCGGCAGACGCCGATGCCGCCGGCATGCACGTCGGCGGCGCTGCGGAACGGGCTCGCCTGCTGGTAGTCGAACTTGATGGCGCCATTCACATGGTCGCAGATCGCCTGAACGCGGTCCCAGCCCGGCGTCATATTGCCGAAGAGCCGCCACGCCTCGTCGGCCAGCTTGTCGGATTCGCAGTAGCGGCTCGGCAGCAGGAAGGAGAGCACCTCGTCCGGCAGGTCCTCGACCGCATGCTGCACGGCATTCCGGTCGACCGGGTCGGGCAGCCCGTCGTCCCAGATGACCGTCTGCGTCGTGATCGTGAACGGGCCGGGCGGCGCGATGAGCCGGCAGCAGAGATTGCCGAAGCCGTCGCGATACTGCGTGACGTTCACGATCGGATTGGTCGCGAGCGTATCGGGATATTCGAGCGACTGGGCTTCGTCGGGATGCACGTTGAGCATCACGATCATCGGCGTCGGGACGTCGAATGTGTAGCTGAGCTCAGTGCCGAGCTTGAGGCGCATGGGACCTCCTTTGCGATCTGGCATCATGGCGCGAGCGCGGCCGGAGCCGCGGTCATTTGTGAGCCGTCAATGGCGCGGAATGCCAACGGTTCCGCTGCCGGTGTTGCGCCTCGCAACTTCCGTGCTAGTTTGCCGCCGTCTCATCGGGGTGCCTCGGTCCGCAAGGGCCATGGCTGAGAGGCTCGGCAGAGCCAACCCGCGAACCTGATCCGGATCATGCCGGCGGAGGGATTGAGCGAAGCGCGGGAC
>Ga0209930_1001836_pt1 | contig 29431 bp, 30 predicted proteins | sample ThiBiot_500_biof_2_FD_183948 | JGI IMG/M metagenome (GOLD analysis project Ga0209930, IMG submission 183948) | Wastewater bioreactor microbial communities from Cape Town, South Africa - Thiocy_cont_500_biof (SPAdes) | ecosystem: Engineered > Bioreactor > Thiocyanate-remediating >... | reverse complement strand
TTATTGGCATTCGAAACATCAGAAATAGCTCTAAATATATCCATAAAATAAGTTTTGATATTCAAAATAGAAATAAATAAATAAAATACCTGGCAACAAGAAGATTAACTCCTTTTTTAGTTGTTGCTTTCAATGTTTCAACGACTTCTCGATATGTCATTTGACTTGTATTTTGATCGTTAATACATATTAATCGATCATCAATACGTAATCGTCCATCTTTTTCAGCAATTCCATTTGGTTGAAGTGCACATATAAATATTCCACCACGATGTTGTTCCGGATCGATTTGACTAAGTCCAATACCGTACGTTCCTTGGGGAGATTTAGGTAATGTGATTTGAAGTTTTTCGTATTGCTTTAAAGTAAGAAATTGAAATTCTTATTTATTAACCATTTTGTCTTACCACTGGCTCCGAAAGGAACTCAGATTTAATAGATTTCGAAGGTATAACAGGTGATGGTGGTGCTGAATTGCTCGTTCCCGATTGATCCTAGATGAACACAATTCAAAAATTAGTATAAGTTTTTTCTTGACATGCTTATCAAATACACTCGCACACATGTTATCATTGTTAACGATTACAAAGTCAAACGTAATGCACATCGATGTGACAAAAGAGAAACTCAATGACATGCGAAAGTGTTTCACAAAACGAGAGAGAGAGAGAATAGAGAGCGAGAAAATTGACACTCTCTAACTCACACCAACGCTCATGGATGCATGTGATGCATTTTGCAATTGTCGACATTTTTCTTTTGCATGTACGATTTCGTCAATACGTGGCCGATAGATAACGAAAGGTACGGGACCTGTTGGCGAATAACGAAGACGTGCAACAAGATCTCGATGAGTTATTGTTTGACAATCGAAATCGGCTATCGATAGAATTCGATCCCAATGTTTCAAGCCAGCTGATAGAGCTGGTTCACGTAAAACCGATCGTATATGCGGATAGCCGATCGATGTTGAACCGGCTGATAATGTAAAACCAAAACCACTATCTTTTTCTTTGTTCATTATCACTGCAAACACCTATTATGTGTTTCAATAAGCGTTTTCGAATTATGGCAATGACAGTTAGAATTATTGAGAAAGAAAAGAAGAGAGAGATGAGAAAATGAAAACACTAAAATCACTGAATTTTCTTATTTTTCAGTGAGATTTGTTTTTCTTTCTCTTCGAAGTCAATTAGAGTAAAGCTTAGATTAATGTTTAACAAAAAGTCGACCGTTACCTCTCCACGTTTGATTTTATTCGAAACATTTGGTAGGAGACGTTTGTGACCAGGTGATTTCGGTGGTAAATTACGAAAAGCACTATCAGGTCGATTTGACTGACTCTCATCACTCGCTCGTCGTATCTAAATAAATTCATTTCGATCTCAAATTAACATAGAATTGCAAATCGTTTTTACTAAATAATCACGATATTCTTGACGATCAGGTCGACAAACAAGTAGCTTTATGTCTCGTGTCGAATCACCAATAATTGAAGGAACATCCTAATAAGATTCGAATTCTTATTCTATTTGAAATAAGAAAATTGTTTCTACTCGAATATTTCGATTGTACATCGGAATATCATTGATAGATAAAATGATATCTCCAACTTTCAATTGTCGAGATAGAGCAGCTGGTTGATTTGGATAGATATCGATGACTTCAATCGGTTTATTCTCCGATATTCCACCGCCGAGACTAAGACCTAGACCATTTTGATCTCGTTGTAGATTCACTTCGAATGTATTTTCTACGAAATTCAATTCATTTCTATAGGCATTTTTTGTTTTTTAATGATGAATACCTGATCGAACAAATGGATAGTTCTCATTGGTTGCTGATGATGAACGTGATGTATTGGGAAAGATAAGACGTTGAACTAGTAAATGACATTTTGGTCCTGTTGCAGCACGAAATAGATCGACGGCTTCGGAATGTGTTACTCGAGCTAATGATGAACCATTGACTTCTAAGATTTTATCACCTTCCATTAGTAAATTTGATCTTGCAGCTGCACCATCAGATGTTATACTTTTTATATAAACACCATGATCTTCAATTTCAGAATCCAAACCTCCCTTATAAAATCCAACAAATTCACTTTATATCAATCAATTAATTGAATCACTTACAACAACGAGAAATCCAAGACTTTGATGTCCTAATTTATCAATTGTCACAGGAAAAACAGCACTTTTAATATCATGTGAACTCGATAGATCCGATGCTTGTGTACGAATACTTTCATTTGATAAAAGTCGTTTCGGTGGCAACGTATTCGAATGATTATTTTCCGGTGGCCATGTTGTCTACGAATATTTCCGAACAGAATTATTTTTTGTTTAAACATAAAAATTTCATCTATTCCATACCGAGAGAATATTCGATGGACGATTTGCATTTGCATCGACACTCATTGGTCGTCTTGTGAAATCTCTTCGATTGAATGTCGAATTATCATATCGAGATAATTTCAATCGACATGGATTTCTTAATAAACTAAGAGCATCAGCAACTTCTTGTACAGTCATACCATTCACGCTTTTTCCATTGTACGACAAAAGCCGATCGCCTAGATTATTGAAATTATTGCTTTATTTTGTTTCTTTCTCACGAACCTGTTTGTATTTTTCCTGATCTTGCCGCACTGCCATCAAATGGATGAACAGATTTAATAAATATGCCTGCATTCGAATCACCCATCAACGACATTCCTAAGCTATTATTGTTATCTTTGTATAGATCGACTTCGTAGACATTGCTTGCATTTCTAGATAAAGTCATTCTGAATGAATTCTATGATTTCATTTCAAATATTTTACTTGTTCAATGTGTCGATATTTTCTTGTGAATGTGATCGATTATGATTTGGCTAGTAGATTCAAAAGAGATTCGTTCATTTCGAAAGAAATCCTATTCTATCTTACATTGAAATCAATACTATCACCGTCAGAACTATTTCTTATGAACTCAACTGAACAAACAAACAAAAAAATATTTGTCTTGTTTTAATAAAATCAAAGATTTACCATCATTTATTGGTTCATTTAATAAACTATACCGACTATTATGTCTTAGTAGTAATGATTTCGTATATGTATAAGTATCGTAACATAATTCAAATAGATATTTTCCTCTACAATGATTTGTTTCGATTGGAATTTGGCAAGAGAAAAATGAAAAATTTGATTACTTTTTACTATTATTCGTGAGATATTTAATTTTTCCGTCGGTAGTAATTTGTCGTTTTAATATAATTGAAAATGATTTTTTATCATAAGCAATTCGTTCGATTTGATCCCAATCATAAGTGGATTTCGTATTTCGTTGTCGATTTTTAATACGCCATATTGTTATATCTCGTAAACGAATGCCAACAAGATAGATATCATCATCTTTATATAATTTATACATATGATAACCGTAATCATCTTCATTACAAAAAAAAAGTATATTTTCAATTTTCTTTTTAATAAATCTTATTTACCTAATTGCATAATATTTTCAACAAACATTCGTTCAGCTTGTACATCATTTAATTCGGCATAAAATCGTTGTCTTTCAAGAATTTCTCGTCGTAAATTGGAACTACCGTACTAAAAAAACAAAGATTGTCTTGTTTTATTCGTTCATTGAAATCTTTACAGAATTAATTAAATCATTCGATGCATAATGTTCAACAATAAAATCTGTTGGATATTGATCATCAGTCGTCGCATCACCATATTCAGCTTGAAAAGCTAATGATGCAAATGAAATTTTTTGTTCATTTGTTAATTGAAACATATCAGCTAGAATCATTTGTCGAAATTGAAGATAGAAAAAGTGTTGTGTTAAAAAATGCCTATAAGAGACAAACAAAAAAAGTCGAAAAATAAAGTTTTATTTGATGTTCAACCTGAGTAGAGCTATATCATTGACAAAATATTTTATTTTCAATTGCATAACGAATGTTGTTTGACCGAGTTTCCATTTCGAATCATGGATTAACTTCGAAACTTTTAAATCCATTGAAGGAAAACAATATTCACTATCTAAAGAAAGTTAACAATTGATTTAACACTAATAAAAAAATACTACGATTCATCTACTAATAAGAATAGCAAGACCGAATAGATTGTGTTCGATAAGATCGACATAGGATAGGATTGTTTCATGAATAACACGCACGGTTGCATCGGGTTTACAGCCAATTTGTACACGATTATTATTTGGAAGGAGTACAATTACATTACAAATGCATTCCGCTGAATTCTAAAGAAAAGAAAATGTTATTATTAATATAATTGAATTCGACATTCAGCTTACCCGAGTAGGAACAGTAATTTTTTCAACTTTACTATTAGGTTTCAGAACGAATTCAGGACCGACTTGTTTCTATTTTAATAAAAACAAAGTAAAAACAATAGTTTATGTGTGTTTTTTTCTTCATTTTGAAGATTAAATCCTAATCCCTAAGCTGTGTGCGCGATGCCTTTCGGGTGGAAAACATAGAACATAAACTCATTTGATTATTTAAAATACTAATTTATGCGAAAATAATGAATATCATGTTCTGTATTTTTTTTCTCGTTGAAAAATTATATAAAAGCAGCAGTAGACGAAATTCAGTGTTCTACTTTACCATTAATGTTAGAGTTGACTAATTTGAACAAATTCAAGAACAAGTGAAATTAAAGACACACAAAATATTTTCTATTTACTCGAAAAAGAGATTTTCGTCGTCGTTTTCGGTAGACTGAACTGTTTAATGATGTATTCATATCGAATAATGATGACTGATTCGTTGTATCAATACTAAAACATGACGTGAGATATGAATCATTCATTGATTTGTTTGATTAGTTCTTCAAACAACATACAAAGCTGCCGGTGTTAGATCGGGCATACTTGTCGATGGTTTGCGATTTATTGTTGTTAATTCTGTATTTGGTGAGATATTTTCTGGTTCGATAAAAATCATAGCTAAGTAAAAAAAAAAGAAGCGAGAGATACTTTTCGAAATCAAATCAAAAATTCGACATACGAAGTCTTCGTTTTGCTTTTAAACGTTCTCTCAATTGTAATAATTTGACTGTATCTTCATTGGATAAATTCTCTGGTAGATTTAAATGAGCTCTTAGTTGTTCTAATTTTCGTTTTTTATTTAATAAACGTTTGCCCATTGTTATAAATTCAGCATCATTTTCAAATACATCAAATAAATCTTCAATAGCCGAACGTGAATTGAATTGTGAATGACTATTCGATAGATTGAGTTGAGTTGGTACCGGTGGTAGATTTCGTCGTGAACTCATCGTTGAATGATCGTCGTATGGATCAATAGCTTGATCAAGTAAACGTATAACGTGTTCGTCAGTGAGCTCCTAATTTGAAAGAGAAAAGAGAAGAGAGAAAAAAACACAGAAAATCTTATCAATGTCTCATTTTTGTATCAGATGTATAGTCGAAGGTCATCTGTTGACAATTGAGGAAAAGAGTGAGAGAAATAGATGATGTATACATAAGATTAGGTAAACAAGCTTCTGTCTTTCATTTTCTTTCTCTTCGATTCTTTTTTTTCTTTTTGCTAACGAATTATTGTATGTACTTTATATATGCATGTGCAAAACAACTTAAAAAACAAGCAGTAAAAAAAGAAATGAAAATTTTAAAGTAGCAATCGATGTAACAGCTGGCAATGGTCTGAATGAATTTTTAGACATGGCAATAGCGCAAGTCAAAACGATGAGAAAGAAAGAAAAACGCGAAAATGAATGAATGTTTGTGAGTAACATCGATTCAGATTTCACAAAATGCGAAAGAACAAAGAATACTACGCGACTTTTTTTTCATTCACATTTGAACGATAGATATGTAGATACGTATATCCACACGCACACACACACACGCCGAAGCCTTGATTTATGTTCAATAAGGGATTTGTTTATGATGTCATTCATCGAGAGAGAGAGAGAGAAAAATTGGTAACATGTAGATGCATATAATTTTCAAGGGTTTCATGTTAATGAGGAAGAATGAAATGAGAACGCGAGAGCGAGATAAAGTCTTGTGGCTTTATCTAAAAAAAAATTTGTTAAACATCTGTTCATTACCATCGATGAATCATTATTGGTAAGACTACCATAACTTGAATAAATACTTTTACGTTGACTATCAATACTTCCATTATATGACCATCGTCGACTATCATTATAGTAGAAAGACATTATTTATTCTTACTAAAATAATTCTAAAAGAAAATTGGATTTATGAAGCTAGAAAATTGTTTATTTTCATTTTTTCGAATTGAACCTTTTGAAAGGTATCTTTTCAACTAGTTTTATTATTATGCAGTAATTCCAAACAATCATTCAATTCGATTGGTTGAGTTTAACCATTAGTATGAATGTAACTATGTAACGAACTCTTTTTTGACGAAGAACGTTATATAACTTCTGTTAAAATACGAAATGTAAATGTTTCATACAATTGTCAAGAATATTTCGATTGAACAGATACAAACGACCCCTTTCGAAACTGAAATCAGTCAACTGATGTCTGTTTGTTTGTTTTCAAGTCACTCTAACACTTTCGTATAATGGCATAAGTGTTGTTCTCACCCTCGAAAAAACACTCGTTATGTTGTTTTCTATTAAGTATTTTAATTAAACAAACATGTTTTTGACATGAATTCAAAATGTTCTTTTAAATATAATATTTCAATTACAAATAATCGACTTCCTTTGTAATGTTTCGTTGAAATTCGATATGACTCACTCGAAACGACTTTTTCATCGAAAAAAAACGAATTTATAACTATTAGTTTATTTTTGTGAATCATGTACAGTAAAATATTATTGATATCAGTACTGGGTTTTTGCCCATTTTCCAACAATCTTTTTCGTATACAGAAATTTGAAAAATGTGTATATCATTGGTGTTTTAACCAATAGGTTTTTTCCACAGGCTGAAAAACGATAACATCGTATACTTTAATGTCAGAAGAAAAAAACAACAAGCTTGATGAATGTTGTTTTTTTTCTCTTTTATTGGTAGCTTTTTTCTGTTCTGTATTGCTCTTTGGTTACTATAAAAACATAGGCAAATATTTTTTCCCCAGTATAGTTGAGAGCAGAGTGGGGAAAACGGAGTCTACAATATTTAGGGGTGTTTCGAAAAAAAACTATGGATATTTGGGTTAAAAATTGAAATCTTGGCAACGGCATTCAAAAGTCCTGTAGAAAAATGTAAGTATAAGTAAGATGGGGACGGTCTTAGAATGCTCTAAATGAGTCACCTTGCAACTTGATGACGTAATATATACGCATATGTTTTTAATAGAAGAATTACGAAAATTCTTGAAAATGAGTGAATAACTGGGAAAATATCTAATCATTTGAGTGCGGGCGAATAGTTAGTATATATAAGTGTGTCTAATAGACTTTATGAATATTATGAGTATAGACATAGACATTATTTATTTTAAGGTTTCAATAATGCATACGCATGGATACCAAAACAGTGTGCTCGGCTAATGTATAATCACAATTCTATAAACCAATATCAGCTCAAATGCATATGCTAAGCGTTTAGTATGACAATGGATACATGGATTTATCGATTTCAAAACTAAGGCTTTGGCACCGATTTGGGCAAATTTACTGTAAAAAGCAATCGTCAAACATTATGGAATTCGCTATTATCGATAATAGTGCAATATGAACATTTCAAGAAATGTTGGGCAATTTGTTTGGTAAAAATTCGAAATGATTGGCAGATTTGTGTGTGTTATTCTACGCGATTGCTGGTTTGATATGTTTGGATGAAGGTAGAATCTGTGAGAAAAATAGATATTTCAATATCTGTGAGAATGGAAAAGGGAGGAAAAATTCGAAGAAGACAGTTGGCAAATAGATTGTGCTTTTCAAAATCGTGCATAACTATTAAAATACTTACGTAGTATTTTTAATAGTTTTCTGATTAAAAAGGCATAACTTTTTGTCAGCAATTTCTATGAGTTCTACTCTGTTTCCGATTCTCATTAATCTCGCGATCCTATCGGCATTCGTCAACTATCAAATTCAAAATGTGGTAGATGTACAGACTCGAGCTACGCCAACATTCGAAACATGCTATGCAACTCAGGGTGAATCTTAAGAGGGTTCGTAATGATGATCGTCGCAAGACGTTTTCAGACGCTGACAAGCAGCAAAAAAGCTATGGCTTTATAGCTCGTGTGATCAAGGTTACCATTGCTGAAGGGCCTCATCCGCTACGGCATCGGATGGGGGCCTTTCCCTTAGTGGGTGAGGCCCTTATTTTATAAGTGAGTCAGTGTACAATCCTCAAATCTTCAACATGCTTTGAAAAAAGCATAATTCATGGCTTGTCGCACCGTTTGGTGTTTTTTAAACCTTTTCTGATAACTTAGAATCTCATAGTTTAGATTTGTTTGTTTTTAAATAAATTTGTTTTTTGTTATGTTTTTCTTTTAAGAAATCAATTTTAACTTAGTAGAAATAATTACGAGATTATATTGAGTATCATTTTATTTCTTGAGAAGAAATTCCGATGAGTATTTTCCGTGCGTGAATACAGTGAATATAAAGTTTGATTATATCAAAGAAATTACATAGATAGATAAAGTAATATAAGAATAAAAAAGCAAAGATTTAACATTAAAAATGATGAACTTAAATGAGTAGATGAATTGCAGAAATCACTAGCACAACAATAAATTTGAACATTACTGGATGTAGCTTGAGTCGGACAAAAGAAAACTGAACCTCTCGATACTAAACGACGTTCATCGCCCATAATCATGACTGTTTTCTAAAATTCACGAGAAGAAAATGACGTATGATTAGAAAAACTTGCAACTTACAGTGCATTGCGCAAGAAAGTTTGTATTATTCGATAAAGTAACATAAGGATAAGTTTCAATAAATGGTTCTGGACAATCGGTACACTGGTAACAAACAACTGAATCAATCACTTGAATATCTTTTTATTTTAAATAGAAAAATCAAATAGAATTTCGATTTCAACTCGAAAAAAAATCTAACTTACTATAGAGAAAAACGAAACCAACAAGAAGGAAATGTATTTGAATCATCTGAATTCGAACGATGAACAACTACTATAACAAAAGAAATGACAACAGACTTTATTCATGTATTGATCAATTTTTGTTCTCCATGTTCATCAATAAGAGAACAACCTCCGCATCAATCAACAAATATAATACATTGTTAAATTTTGTTGTTCGTTCTTATTTGACAATTCTATCAGAAGTATTGATGGAAGAAGGTCTATTTCTTTTATTCATTCTTTGAATCAATATACGAACATCTAGTACAATATTTGATTTTCTACTCAATGAACAAAACCTGAGATACATTGAAATCTATCGTCGAAATTATAATTTGTAAAAGTTAATAGACATAATGACATATCATAGAAAAAAAACAAGAACAGTAAAGTAATGATTTTAACTTAAAAACATGTCTACGCCCTTGAAATATCAATAATTATTAAATTTGAAGCAAATAATTTTTCAGCACTCAAACGATTTTATATTTCATTCGATTGACATTTACAATTAATTTCAACATGTGTAAATTGAATTATATTTTCTATTTCTATCTTCTACTTTTCATTAATAGTAAGTAGCTACTTCATCGAAATTCAATTGAACAAAAACCTGCACTCAATATCTTCTAGATGTTGATCGAAGTCAAAGTATGATTCAATGTTATCTATGTGCTGACTGCGGTGATCCATTCAGTGAAAACTATCCGTACACAAGTATCATAACAAATCAAAACTACGGTGCAGCATGTATCGTATGTTTGACCTAGATCTTTTTTTTTCGAAAGTCGATCGTGTTCTATTGTCATTTTAGAAAACTGTTCTAACGGTTCCATCGGGAAAAGTTGTCAGTCGAGGTACAACATTCAATTGTGTGCCAGCATCAACTAGCGATATCAAAGTCTATTGTTGTCAGTCGAATCTTTGTAATCAATCAAATTCATTCAAATATAGTGTTTTTATTTTATTTTTCTCCTTTGGTTTTACATTCTATCGTCTTTTCAACTAAAAGAAACAACACAACATAATAATAACTTTAAACAGATTTCATTTTTCCAATAGATCTATTTATTTGGTTTTTCTTTGTGATATAAGACTACACTGAAAATACGAACGAACGTTACAATGGCTTCTTTTTTTTTGTGTGTTTAAATATAATCGATTTCTATAAATATATATATATATATACGTAAATGTAAAGATAGTTAGAGAAACAGAGAAAGAGAAAGGCATATACAGAAACTAGATTAAACACAAATTTAATCGGTAGATTCTGATGGTAATGATCGGATACGACGACAACGACGTTTTTGTGTTGGTTCTGCAACAATTTGATGTAACGGTTGTTCGTATTTGGCGCGTAGACGTCGTTCAAAACGGATAAAACTCTGTCGTTGTCGTTGTAGTTGTTTTTTCAATTGGGAAAAATTGAGTTTCTTTTTCTTCATGGTTAAACCTGCATGACGCCGTCGTCGATGACGAGATTTTTCTTTTAATAGACGTTCTTCGATTTGTACTTGAATATTTTCATTAATTAAATCACGTGCTTCACGTTCAAGACGTAAGCTTTCTTCTTGTAGATATGCTGTTGTCGAAAGTAATTCATTCAATTGATTATCTTTATATTTAAAACAAAAAGAAAAAATAAATAAATAGAATTTTATATTTTTTCGATGATTTCGACATACGAAGTTGTTCAAGTAATTGATTATATTGTTCAGTGGCTGTATTATCAACTTGACTTTGATCGATCTAAAATATCGACCAATATTATTTCGATGAAATTTTTCAAATCTTACTTCACGTTCCCGACACATTTTAAGCTAACATTCGATCGTAGATCTAAATAAACATTGTTCGTTTGTTTTTTGTTTTATCATAATAATCACTCTCCACACACACACTTCTCTCCCTCATCCTACGAATAGTTTTCTATTTTATTGCGCATATCATCATTTTCCTAGTATCGATTTTTCGAATACAGCATAACGAAAAAAAAATAGGAGGAGAAGAAGAAGAAGAAATAATAACACGACAAACAGAACGAACTATGAGAAACATGCAATCTGGCGAGTTGAAACGACTGTTTTCAGTGAACATGAATATCAATGAAATCAAAATATGGCTCAAGTGAACAAAGAAATCAAGTCAATTGAATCTATTGTCGATTATGGTACGAAAGTAAACAACGTGTATGTAATGATCGAAGCGATTGAAGTCGACTTTGCCATGGCGAAATAAGATATGGAAACGATGGTGTTGAACGTTTACGTGTTTCAAGTTCACTTTGTTGACATAAACATAAAGCTAATGTTCGAACATATGAACTAACATGTTCATCAGTGAGTAAATAGTCGATAAGATTCGATGATTTGCAGGCAGGTGGCGATGAAGGTTCTAAATATATATGGAAAAAAAAACATAATTTTATATTTCGTTGAAAATTGATTTTACGGGATATTGATGCGTTTGTTCGTTTTCTTAAACGAACACGTGTATAAGATGAATTGATTTGTGGACTAACTTCGATGACATATTGACAAACTCCACTCTAAACAATCGACAGAAATCAATAATACATTATTCTTGAATAAAAATCTTTGTTTTTCTTCTTTACTTTTAATGTTTTCATATCGAATGCATAATCACTTTCATTGTACACAATAATCACATAATCATTGCCAATTAATTTCTTTTTAAATTCATGATCAGCTCGCATATTTGGTAAAGTCGTAGATGCATGAAATAAAACTAATGAAAACAAAACAAAAGAATGTTCGCTCGTTGTTTGTTTTTTGATATTTTTACCTTGATAAACTGAATTTTGCCAGACATATGCATAGTGTCCACAATTATCTGGATTATTAGCATCTAATAGAGGACAATAGAATTTGTCATGTTGTAGAGATTTAATTGATTTTAAATGTGCAAGATTGGACATGAATTGTTTGTAACGTTGAGATGTTTGAATATTCGAAAGAATATTTATTTCAGTTAATGCCTGATAAACACAAGAAAAAAGAAATGTTTTAATCAAGATAAGATGAGAACAATGTGTACTTGTTCTGGACGAATGTAGACAATCCCGATCTTGGCAATACGAACAGGCGCAACATTATCAAATGTATCGATCGATTTACGTGCTTCCTGAACGAGAGAACAGCAACAAGAATTGATTAGAGTATCAATTTAATTTCAATTACACATACCGATGGAACACGAAAAACTGTCTGCGGATAATAAAGTTCATTGTGACGATGTAATAGACTTTCTTCATCTTTTCGACTAAATAATTAACAGACAAACAAATAAACATTGTTTCGGAATATTTGCTTTTGTATTATTTACTCGATATTCGAAATGATTGCATGAAGTTCTGTTTTTAATTCTGTTTCATTGATTGAATATGTATTTTGTTCATGTTCAGTTAGATTTGTATTTGGTCGAACGATGGCTGATTTATCGAGACCAGTATCACCGATTTGAACGGCTAGAAAAATAGAACATAAATATTGTTATCATCAATACTTCAAAAGTATTTTACCTTCAAACCAATGAAGTTTTTCATTTTTCGAATGTGTCATTCCCGATGCTGTCGATAGATTAATTGCTAAGAATGTTTTCGTACTTGTCAATGATCGAACAACAACAGATATCCAAAGATTTCGTTCATTAAACATCGATCGATTTGTATCTAATTCTACAAAGAAGAAGAAGACATTTCGAATTCAATTTATTTTGCTAATCGAACCTAATGGTCGAATATGTAAATCATCTTGACATGTTGTTAGAATGTGTAAATCTTTGCTTTTTCTTAAACTTTGTCGATTTCCATCTGTATATCGTCGATGACGATTTTTCGTTGAATCATCATACTCATATGTTAATTTCGATAGAATGTCTTGTGCTTTAATTAATGAAATCGATTCATAGGATGATTTGATTTGATAGAGTATTTGTTCATCAGCTAGCCAACAATTATTCACATGATGACGACGTACTTCACGTGGTAATAGAATCAAATTCGTTTTTGGAATGAAATATTCGTATAAATGATTATTTATATAATTAATTGTTATACGTATAGAATCATCATGAAGTTTTTTCAATAGATGAGTATCTTCAACGATCATTGAAGATGAAGCACCGGTTTCAAGAACAGTCATTTTACGTTTAACAGTATCATTCGAATGTAGCTCATCATTTAATGATGATAACGAACCTGAACGTTGTAAACGTACTGGACGTTCGACTGAAATCGATTCAGATTCACGTGAGATACTTGTTTGTTGTAAAGACTTAATAAAACAAAACAACAAAAAAAACTTATTCAAAATAAACAATCACTTCTCATACTCGAATAAGAAAATACGAGTAAATTTGACGTTGATTTGCTGATAATTGATTAAAATAGAAACATAATAACGTATGAGCTAATAGAAGATTATGTGCTGTTTGCTGTTGATATTGATTAATAATATCAATTAAAATACCAAATATTGGAAAAATTAATGATTGATCATTGAAATTATCAAATAAAAGATCTAGAAATCGATGTTTATAGAAATAACTAAATTTGAATTCGATCTTACGCATTAGAAATTCTAAAATATTCTTCGATATCGATGTATCAAATTGAAATGACTTTGATAGACTCAAAATAATGTCTGATAGATGAATTTGTATTTGATCACGAAGATTAACAAATGAAAGAATAAATGCTTGCATCGAAAGATCAATCCATGCTGAATTTATTGAATGTATTCCTTCGATGAAACACTCAATGATTTGATCGAAATTTCCTATCTGATCTCTATAGTAAGTACAAGCCATTAGACAATGAAATGATACAAATGTTGGCTGTGAATTAATTAAATCTTGATGAAACTAAATCAAAAAGAAAATCAATGATAAAACTATGGAAATAAGAAAACTATTTTACAGCGTTGATTAATAATGGTAATAATTCGTTGATATTTAAATTACTCAATGAAACCATCGATTGATCTTTAAGAAAATGAAATACATATGTCAATAGACTATCGAGAACATCAGATGTTTCCTAAAACAAAAATTTATTTCGAATCGTTTATTTTAATAATTTACAACATACTAATTTCAAATAATCAACAATATCATTTAAATATCCATGGAGATTCAATGAATTTTCATTCTCATATCTTTACAACAACAACGAGAAAAAAAACGATTTTATTTTAATATTCATTTATTTTCGTGTCTTACTCATGATCTTTTCTTAAACGATAGATACCATAATCAATCGTGTTTGTATCTACATTGAACATGCCTAGACAAGTATCGGATACTCTCGAACGTAGATTAAATATAAATTGCCAAATAGCTAAACGAATTTTTATTTGTATGTAGGCGAATATTTTCGATGAATTTAATGAATATTGTCGAAGGAAAAAATTTAATATAAACGAACAATGATTAAATGATGTTGGCCGATTGTAGAGAAGATATTTTTCGAATAGATTTATTAATTGTTCGAGAATTAATTCGATTGATCGACGATGAATTGATTCAGTTGAATTTAAATATTGACAATCTTCTTCGAAAATCTAAATTATAGCATAGAAAATAATTGAAATTCGATTTGTTGTTTTTTTGAAATTACAGTTTGAAGAATTTCATAGCATTTTTGTGCAAGTTTTGAATAGACTGTATGATCCGAGAGAAAATATTCGAAGATCGATTTAATTGCATTTTGTTTCATAAGTGCATGTTTACTAAGATATTCATTTTCTGTTAGAGAACTTAAATCAATATGAATTAAATTTTCTAGACATTCGACAATGATATTTCCGATATTAGTGATCTAAAGGAAAAAAACGGAAGAATATTTCAAGTAAAAATATACGTTTCGTACTTCTTCAGTCATTTTAAACCAGAGATATTTATCGAAGATTGTTGTTAGAACATCAACACGTGTAGTAACAGATTCATTTGAATTTCTAAACAAAAAAGAAAACAGTTTTCTTTTTTGTTTTGTCTCAAATGAAAATTATTTACAAAATGATATATTCAATCAGTTCAGTTAATGCTACTGTCCAACCGGAATTATTCGGTCGAATAAGACGTAGAAGATCATTAATCGATTGTTTAATCATTTGTTCACGAAGTGGAGTTCTCTACAAATGAAAATTATTGACAAAAAAATAAAATAAAATTCGGCTTTTCGACGTTCATACCGGTATTGATGTTAATCGTTTGAGATCAAACAAATGTTCAACCATTGCGTGTGGTAAACAACATAATTTATTAGCGAAATCTTCGAATATACTCGAACAATCATCGTAAATTACTCGAGCTGATGCTGCTGCTCGTTGATCGAGTTTATCGTTGATATATTGTGATGAAATTTTCATAATTTCATACATCATTTTCCAAACTGACATGTCGAATAGATTCAATGCACACGAGCAATTTTCAATATGAATTGTATTTAGAAATTGTCGAAAATTAATGAGAATTTTATTTACATCTTGATGTTTAATTAAAACTTGATGAAGAATTGTTAACCAACATAATGGTAATTGTTGAATAGTATTGAGAAAACATTTTCGATGTATGACATCATCAGTGGAGATTTGTACTTGATGTTGAGATGTTAAACGACATTGACGAATATCGATTACTGTTTGAGTGAGAACGAAAAGTAATGTTGATAGAGGATCAATATCGTTATTAACCGGAGTTTCTAATCTGAAAAAAAACAATGATTAATCAAAAGAAAAATAAGTCTTGAGAGAGAGTCTCTACCTTTCGACAATTATTCCACAAAGAACCGAGATGACTGAAATACTATGCCATGATGCTTTAGCTAGATGTTTGGTGATTAATTGTATTAATTCCGTGTTTAAAGCTGTTGACAATGTTGATTTATCGTGTAGATCGATAATATTTCGAATAAAATACTGAATCAATGTCGTATTCAATGTATGATAATCAATAAGCCAACAAAGAAATTCAAAAGATTTCTGAAATGAATTTTATCAATTGATTTCTCTTTTTTTTTCTTTTTCGTACTTTAATTGTCTGCTGATATGATGCTTGATTAAGATCTGTTGTATCATCTTCATCATGATTTAAATGACGAAAAATAAATTCCATAATTAAATAGATTTCATCACATCGTAGATGACAATGATTTGTTACTAAATCTTTCAGAATTTGATAAGCTTGATTGTTTCGACTCATTGAACCATTCAGAATTCCATTGATTAATTGAATAAATAAACGAGCTGAATAAAAAATAGATAGACAATAAAGATCTATTGATTATTATTCGAACAATACCTCGAAGACGATCATCGACAAGATCAATTCGTTTACCACTATCAGTTAATGTATAAAAACAATCGAGCCTTGCAAAGAAAAAACATTTTCGAAATTTATTCAGTTGCTTTTCTCTTTTTTTTACCATAATCCAGCATCTTTATCATTCTCGATCTTGTATTGAGCCAAGAAATCAAACGAAAGCCATATATTAAAAAATCGTCTTTGTAATTGCTAAAACAAACATCAGCAGATATGAATCATTTTTTTTTCGTTCTTTCATTTTTCACAAAATGATAGTTAATTTGTGTGAAATGTCCCTCGACGATTTCAACTCAATATAACTTCGATTTTACAATGCTCTCGTCATCACTATCGCGCAATTAACTCATTATTATTGTTGTTGATGTATCACCGATGCATCGAGAGAAAGATAATTGATTGATAAAGTTTCTTTTTTTTTTCTTTTTCAACACACCTATCTAAAAGAAAAGCCCGGTTTTTTGCTTTTGTCTATAGAGAAGGTCTAACGCCCCAGGTAAAAATTACCTTTCAATGATGTAGAAAATATGAATAAAAGGCGAGTCACGAGAAAACTTGTACATACATACATTTTTTTCATTGACGCGTTAGTATTTCATAAGACAACGACGGTTTTTCTTTTTTTGTATATTTTTCTTATACGAAAGATCAAGAAAACAAATCATGCCATTAGACAATCTGAATTCGAAACGAAATCAATCCGAACCAACTAAATTATTCAGTCAATTAAAAATAAACAATGACACGAAGACAAGACAACAACAACAACAACATGGCATTCATAAAATCAATCATGATCATCAAGATACATCGAACAAAGCAACAAAACGAATTCAAACATCAGTTCGGGATTTTCTTCATCGACATCATTCAACCAACGAAATGGCGAATCATCAGCCAACTAAAATTGAATCATCAATCGAAAATACGTCATCAAATATTCAAAAACCTATGACGACTAAATCGATCACATTTGCGTCGATATTCGATCTGCAAGCTAATGACGTCAACGAAGACGAAGTACGACATTTATCAAAAGAACTTTTACTTTTTAATAAACAACCATAATTCGATTTTAATTTCTATTTAGGAAGAAAACACAGAAAAAGTTTCATTTAATATTGACGTTATTCCCGAAGAAGATATTGTCAACATCGTAGAAAATAAACGAACATCGGATACTAATGCAGTAAGCTTCATGCTATTGAATTCTCGAGAAAAAAACAACTGAATTTTCATAGGTAAATACGACTGTTGATGTTGAACCGTATCCTTTCCGTTCAGAAGTTTCGTTTACTAATATACCGCAATCTGATTTACCCTCAAGTCTTACTACTAATAATAATTCTCATCATCATAAAAAGAATATTATACAACAGATAATGCATCATCATCATCATCATCATCAACAACAACAACCGAAAAAACTACACTATCCAACTGAAACGACCAAGAAACCAACTCGAAGTAATTCAGCACCTAATCTAGCAATCGCACCACAACTTCCAACGATACCAGAGCCAATTCGACCAGTACGTCCGAAGAAAACCTTTCGTAAATGGCTTCGTTTATCATCGGTCAATCGAATTGTTCATTCAATAAATAGAAAATCGAATGAAAACGAACAAACCAATGCTAGCAATCGACCGCCAGCACCTCGTCGTCGATCAACAGGTTTAAGACGTTTATCCGAACTTTTGTATTAAAATTACGCAAACTTACATCTATTTTAATCAGTTCTAATACACATTTTAATGCACATGTACGTGTCTCAATAGTAATCGAGTTTTGTTGATCTTCATTTGTTAACAAGCCAGTTACGCATAGCCAAATACTTCCTAACGTTATCTGAAAGAAATCAATAAATTTAATTATCACATGTTTTTTTTTCAAAAAATAGACGTTTCTTACAAGATCAAGATCCGAATGCGTTATACATTCGAGTAAATGTTTTAAAGATTCGATTCGTTCGAAATTTTGACCATTGGTTATATTATTTATATACTAAAAATAAACAACGAATTGTTTTGTTTTTTTAAATAAAAGATTCGTACCTGTGCTGGATTATAAACAAGAACATAGGATGCTGTCGGTACTGGAGGTCCAAGAGCCATTTTATATTCTCAATGATTGAACGTCTCTTCGACACACCGATGATTATTCGAATAGGATATGTTCGATGTTTTGATTTTGATTTAATAGAATACTAATATCATCTAATCGACAAAACAAATGAAAATTTATCCTTCACTTATAATCTATTCATCTTAGTACAAAAAATAAATAGAAAGACAATATTAACTAAAGAAAAAAAAAGAGGGCAAATGGGCAAATAAAAAGAATGCGACATTCAGTGGGCCCTCTTCTATACCACAAAAAAGGGAGAAGAAAATCAGCTGCTGTCTGTCAAATGCATCCAATAAATACCGAGAAAGAATATCAAAATATAGAGGTCGGTACATCGATCGATGGTTTTGCTTTTTGTTATTGGATATAACAGTTATTTATTTTTCCATTTTCATTTTAACATTTTTGATTGTCTGAAAGACATGGCTGAAATTGTACAAAATTCTAGTCTTGGCACACGTCAAAAATTAGATTTACTTGTTCAAGAAATGGACACGATTTGTCGAGAAATCATTTCGCAATTATATAATTCATCGTCGACTACGAATAATTTAGATACTCAATCGTTAATCGATATGTTTATCGAACGACAAGAATATCTCACACAACAAATTCAAATTGTTCGTCAACAACAAGAATTCGAACGACAATTACAAATCAAACGTGATGAAATTCTCAAATGTGATCGAGCTCTACGTTGTCTACAAACCTATCTTCTACAAGCTGTTCAAGTTCTTTCATCGGCTGTTTATCAAGCACGTGAAAAACTAGCAAATATACATCGTGCAAAATCGTTTCCATCAGAAACAATTATTCGTTATGCACATCAATTGGCATCATGTTATTCAACAATAGCGCCCGACAATTGGCAACAAGGTGACATTCGACGACCGTATCCAACAAATATCGACATGAGACGTGGTCTTCTCGGTCAAATTAGTGAACAAACTCTACAACAACAACAGCAACAACAATTAAATATACAAAATCCATCGATTAATGCTACAACAGTTGTTGATGTATCTGCTCAACAAAATGCAACATCATCATCGTACACACCTGTAACAACAGTTGCACGACCACCTAAACATGATACAACTTCATTTGCATCGGATATCTTTTCGACATTAACTGAAGATCCAAATAATACGAATTTAGAAACGAGTGACGACGATTCCGATGATGATTTTCTATGATTAGACCTATTGTTTCTCTTGTATGTTAATTCTAGAGCAAATTTTTTTCTTATTAATGATAGTACGATGTTGAATAAAGAAAAGGAAACTTTACTTACTTGAATATGTAGAATATCAGACAAACAAAAAAAAGCGAATGGGTACTTATGCGAGAGAAGATTCTTAGTCGAAATAGAATAAAATTCGCTAGATTATAAACTTTGTAGGCGGACAGTATGAAAAATGAAGAAACGAAAAATAAACAAATGATGCAATACAAATCCCTCGATCGATCGATATATACGATTCTCTAGCTATTCTTCGTGTCGAATGTCGTTTATTTCATTCGAAGAATCCCTATTCAATAGTTGTGGGTACCTTATTGAAGCCACTGATAGAGATGTACGTGTGTACACATGACGTCACGCATTCTTTCGTTGTTGTTGTTGTTATTTTTTTCTCAAATGTCACTATTACACTGCATATTTTCTCTCTCTTATTCTTGTTGCGTTTATAAACCAACATATGTTTGCACTTCGAAACATTACGAGAACATTTTCTTTCCTAGAGAATAACATACCAAAACAACATTTATTTGTACGTCGCAGTTTTTTTTATTTGCTGTTTTTTTTTTAAATATTTAATTGATTTCAGATTATTTCAATCGCAAAAATGGCGACAACACTGCATAATAATAAAACATTAACATTAGAATCACGTCTTACACTCAGTGATAATAATCAAATGCCACAATTTGGTAATAGTTTCTTTTCATTGAATTAATTATCGAATTCGAATATACGTATTAAGGTCTTGGAACATGGCGTAGTCAACCTGGTCAAGTACAAAATATTGTACGAGAAGCTATTTTAAATTATGGCTATCGATTAATCGATGGTGCATGGATTTATCAAAATGAACAGGAAGTTGGCAATGGTATTCATGAAGCTCTTGAACAAAGTCAAGGCAAAATCAAACGTGAAGATTTATTTATTACAACTAAACTATGGAATCAAGTAAAATGATGAAATCAATTGTTGATTCGTTTTATTGTTTTTTTCGAACGTTAATATTTAGCATCATGCACCAGAAGATGTCGAATGGGCAGTACGTGATAGTTTATCGAAACTTCGATTAGATTATATCGATCTCTATCTCATTCATTGGCCAGTTGCTTTTAAAAAAATGAACGAAAATTTTTGGTCAAAAAGTGAAGATGACAAAACACGTTACTATGCTGAGAACATCACACTTGTTGATACATGGAAAGCATTAGAAAAATTAGTCGATTTAAAACTAGTACGTTCGATTGGCGTTTCAAATTTCAATCAATCACAAATCGATGAAATTCTTCAAGCAGCACGTATTAAACCAGCTGTCAATCAAATTGAACTTCATCCTTATTTCAATCAACATGAAATGCGTGAATATTGTGCCAAACACAATATTGTTATAACAAGTTACTGTCCATTATCGAATTTAAAACGTGAAAATGAACCTGAAGATGCTTCAGCATTATTCAATCCTGTTATTCAACAGATAGCGAAAGAGAAAAATAAAACAACAGCACAAATTATCCTTCGTTGGCATTTGCAAGAAGGTCTTGTTGTTATACCAAAAACAGTTACACCTGCACGATTAGAAGAAAATGCTCAAGTTTATGATTTCGTCTTGTCAAACGATGAAATGAAACAAATTGATCAATTGACAGAAACGCACCGTCGACGTTTTGTCAATCCACAATTTTGTCCACCGGGCGATAAGAATGTTTTCGATAATTGAATAACAACAACATTCCTTTAAAGTTCATTTTATTTTATAAAAATACATTTAGATAAAAATTAAAATTAAAATTAATCGAGACTAATTGATAGATTACAGTCGAAATATATGCTGATCGCTGACTGAATGTTGACGTAGAACAGCAAATGTACCATCATCGTATTGCTTATAAGGATAAGGAACGTTTGATGCCGGAGCATGATTTGAATTGTCGATTTGTCGATAAATATCATCGTACGTTGATTTCATGTAAACCGGTTCGTAGATAAGACGACCACCGCTTAAAAGACTTCGCCGTCGTTCTTCTGTTGGTATTGATGATAACGGAGGATAGATTAATTTATTTGATCCTCTACCACTCGACATTTCCTAAGAACAACAGCAAACATCAATTGTTATTATTCATTTTGGTTTTTTTTTATATTATTATTAGTAATATTCTAACCTGAGAAGTACGTGGTGAAAAATTTATTTGTTTCGACGGTCGTTTCTTTGAAATACACAAGTTCGAACCCATTGTTATTAAACTATTTCAATAATTGTATTCTATCTATATGTCTATATCATGCCAACACCCAATATTTACTTGTGGTAATGTCTTATTCATATACATACATATATATATATGTGTGTGTGTCATCACCTATGTTTGTTATTTCGCAAAGAAAAGAAGAAGGAAAAGGAAAAGAAGCTGTATTGGGCGATTATTTGAGTTAGTCGTCGATGAATAATATAATCTATAACAGACGGACAAAAAATAACTTCCCTGATGAGAAACACTTTATAACCGTGTAATTATCCTTTGATAAGAATCTGTTAATAATATTTCTTTTTAAAGAAAGAAAAGAAAAAAAGAAAATATTTTCTTCTGATTTTTTAAAATGAGAATAATTAAGTGATGAAACTATCGATCATTTTATTAAAAATTTCAATCAAAAAAGGTTTTTTCCAAGGTTTTTCTTCTTTAAACATTGCAATGCATATTAGTCATATTCGCCCTCTCATACTGAAATGTTGTAAAAGAAAAAAAGTCTTGTTTTATTCATGTAATTTTAGAGAAAAAAAACATAGCTATTGATTTTATCACTGTGTTTATTGCCAAGCAATAAATCGAAAATAGACACGAAGTATTATGTTCTATATGGAATGTAGATATTCAGATTGAGATTATCACCGATTAACAAATCATGGATGAGAAAAGAAAAGGTACAAAATCGTTTACAAAAAAAAAACGAATAACAATATGTTATTCTATGTATTTGCTACTGACATACGTCGTCGACAAACAGGACAGATGCGTGTTACTAACAACCAATTAGCAACACATTCCGAATGAAATAAATGACCACATTCGAGTTTCTTTAGTTGTTCATTTGCTTCAAAATTCGTTCGACATATCGCACTAAGAGAAAGGGAGAGAAATTACATTCAACGTAGTTCTCATAGAATTCAAGAATCTACCAATCGGTTTGATTGAATTGATCAGGTTCTTTGCCAAATAAAACAACTGGTATCGCATCAATATTTTCTCGTGTAGCCGGCGGATTTGGATGAATCGACATTGGTGAAGCATCGAGCCAACCCTGAGATAAAAACAAAAGAGAACAAAAACATATCTTCAAATGAATAACATATGATCTTATTAACGTACTCGAAGTAAATCAAGAATTGGCACAGTAACTGATGCTGGTAAACAATAAGTTAAAAGAATTCCAAAGCAAACACCTAAACAACATGTTAAAAGTAGTAATGGAATAATAATTAATGGCGATAAAAGTCGTATCCATTCCCAAATCAATAAAACACGATAGAGATTGGGTGCATCACTTTGACATGTTTGACCCGAACGTGGTTGAAATAGAAATAAACCTCCGATAGATATATAATAAATAACAACAATAGCAGCAAAATAGCTCAGTATATATTGAAGAGCATAATAATAGGAATAAATATGTCGTCCACGATTCGAACGAAAATAGATTTGATTAATAACTAAATTGATTATATGTAGACCCGTTGTACAACCAAAAAGAATTAATCCAACAAATGCATATGATTTTAATGGAGCTTTCGAATAGAAATCTTCAGGTGAATTATAAATACATGATGAAGATTCAATATTTATCATTGCTGTTGCAACTGTACCGAAATATGTACAATTTATCGTTAAAACAAATATAAGTAGAATACATTCGATAATCAATGAACGTCGAACAGGTAGAACAGGTTTTGCTGGTGGAATGAGAATGAACAACCAAGAACTTAAACAAACAACGCCAAGACAAAACCGTAATAGTTCACAATCAGTATTTGCCGATAAACTTGACGGAAATGAATAAGCTGTGCCGGCGCATAATGGAAATAATTTGAAAAATGTTAAAAATCCACGAAAGAAAGTAACATATTGTAATCGTTCGTTTTTTTCAGCTTCAGTTAACAGGGAATATTGTGGTCGAAGATTACGTATGAATGTTAGAAAAATTATAGTCAAATCAAGAAAATAAAATATCAACAAACAAATCGAAGTTATCGCTAAACGATCTGATCTTGAACATTGTAGTCCATTGGCTGTCAAACCAATGAATAATAGTACAATATCAACTAAACGATATAATAAATGAACTAAACTGCCGGAAAATATTCGATCAAGACGATAGAATCCTCGAATCCATGTGGCACGTTCTTCTTCTTCTGTTGTTGTTGTTGTCGTCGTCGTCGTCGTTGGTGTTGTAACATTTATTTCGATATCTCTTGAGTTTTCTGCAGTTCTGGGAGAATTATTTCCGTTGGGCGATGATAGATGAGCAAGTATACGATGAATACCACCACCTGCTCCACCACTATCAATCGCTGTTGACATTTTAAATAATAAGTATCAACTAGAACGAGAAAAACTTCTTATATTTGAATTTGATTTCCAATAAATTTATTTCAGCGGGTAAACAAAAAAAACAAAAATCGAAATATACATAGACGAAAAATTTCCATAGCAACACGGTAGTAGTCGGATTTTTTCCTTTTTCTATGTTTTCCTGCTCTTTTGTTTTCTTATAGGTGTTGCTTTTTTTAAATGCAAGAAAAAAAAAAGAAAAAAAGATTGAAAATTATTTTACTGAAGAAATAATTTTAACGAGTCTTCAAAACAAACGATTTTTTTCTCTTTCTTTCTCAATGTCATTGCGAAGCTTCATTTATAGAGAAAAAAAACAACACTCAAACACAAAACGAGAAAGTGAAAAGAGACATATGTTTGATATAAGAACAGTTTTTCCTACTTATGAATAATCATGGAATATCTTTCATCGAATTCATCGAATGAGTGAATGAATAATATATCTATCTATCGATTACTTTGTCCAATGCAAATAGTAACGTCAAGGAAGTTATCATAAGAAAGTTATAGGGCGCTACTCATCGCCAATCATTGTAAAAGAACAGAGGGCAATACATTCAATGTTTTACTAGTCAAGTGAGCAGAAAATTTTATCGATTCAGTATCTAATAGTTTTCAATAGAAACGAGGCAATGCCATATGATACATTTATGATGTAAAGCAAAAAGAAATATAAGGTTTTGATGATCGAGAACGTACTTTTTCTCTCTCTCTCTGTCTAATGAAAATCGAAAAATTCCATTCAATATTTATTACTTTTTAATGATGCCCATAACGGTAAAAGTCGTTTTCATATATTAATCGTCGGTATGTGTTTTTTTTTCATAGGTCGAATAATAATGGTGTGTTCAAGAAGAAAAAAAGAAGTCTATTTATAAAATATTTCAATTAGTTCAAGTATAAAGAATACACGCATCTATTTGAGAAAAGAAAATGTATTAATTTGATGACAGTATGCACTTCTTTTTAAATTTTCTTTAAATATTATTATTTGGAGACTTTCAATAGGTCAAACATTTCGTACGTTAAACATATGACTTTATTTAATTAATTTTCATCCCATAAGTCATGCCAATCTTTAGCACCGTTCCATAATAAATTTTCTGCTTTGACAATACGAAAATTTTTATCGATTTGTGCTATTTGTTGCATATCTTCATCAGTCAGACTATTATCTATACGTTTGACGGCTGCAATTGCCTTTCCATATTGTTCACGTTTAGCTGAAAATGGTATAGCCACACTGCCAATTTTGATTATCCATAAAATACAAACTTCAGCAGGGCTAAGACCGAGTCGTTTAGCAATACTAACAATAACTGGATCTTCGGTATCGACCGTATCGTCATTTGATTGTTGATGTTGGGGACGATTGGGTCGACCAATTGGACAATATGCAACAGGAAGAATATTTTTACTTATTAAATAATTAAATAATTCTTTCTGTTGAAAATGTACATGTAATTCACATTGTTCGACAGCAGGTTTTATTTTACAATCACGTAGAAGCAATTCCATTTTTGGTTTTGTCATGTTCGATGTACCGATTTGTTTGACTAAGCCCATTTCAACGAGTTTTTCCATTTGTCGCCATGTTTTCATATATTCATCGTGACTGTACGGATGTGCATTTGGATCACGAGCATTCGGATCGCCAATCTTTGGAAATCGATGAGGAAATGGCCAATGTATTAAATATAAATCGAGATAATCTAATTGAAGATCGCGTAACGTTTGTTGACATTGAGGAATAACATCGTTTTCATCATGTTTTTCATTGGGTAATTTCGATGTTATAAAAAGTTCTTCACGTGGTACAGTTTGAAGAACTTTCGAAAAGACTTGCCCGAGTTCGTTTTCATTGGCATACATTGCTGCACAATCGAAATGACGATAACCTAATGAAATACCATCGAGTATAGCTTCGGCAACTTGTTCAGCAGTATATTTTCCTGCACTATACGTGCCCATGCCAAGAGTTGGCATTAGTGCACCTGTAGACAAACGAATTGATGGAATCGACATGAAAGAAATAAATAAAATGAAAGTTAAAATTCTCTTTCTTATCTCTATATTCGAGATTTGAGTCGAAAGTTCGTGCTGATAAGAGTTTTTAAAAAAAAATCGATTCATAGAATTTATTAAAATAAATGCTATTTATTAGATTATCGATAAAAAATGTTTCCGATCGGTTTTATCATAGACGATGACTGACGACATCTGTGAATATATTTACTATTGGAATTGCATTTCCGGCATGTTGAGAGAACACAACAATATATCGTCTTTTCGAAACAAACATGCATAGTCAAGAGCTATCATCATGCTTGTAAGTGAAGATAAAAGTTACTTTATTTATTAATTTAATAATCATTAGAAAATAATTTATCATATTGTGACAAAAAACAGCATTTCTTTTTTTTTCTCTTCTCATGTTTTTTTTTATCGTACGTTCATCATGCTTCAATTCGTTCCTCCACTAACATTGAAATGCATATATGTATCGTTACTTTTTTGTTTCATTAATAATTAATCTCACCTTGTAATCAAAAACGATTTTTTTTGTTTTAAGATTTAAAAACAAATAAAAATGTCTTGACGCAATCGATGTGGTCAATAGTTATTTTTTTATTTTCTATTTTTACACTTCCAATTCAAGTTTATCAAACATGCGATATCAAATTCGATCGACTCGATGCAATGAATATTACACGTTATATTTACGAAGAAGATATTTTCAATATAACAGGTGAACTTCAACATTGTCCATCATCATTAATTATTCGAAATATATCCATTGCCAATCCGTATTTAAGACGTTTGAGCATTCTCAATGTCTCGTTTTTTATCGAAACAAATCGAATACATCTCACCGGACTCGCTCGATTAGTTGGCTTTGCGCCGATAACTTTAGAACTCTATTTCAAACATCAAGATACATCTAATCGACGTTATTTCAATAATTGTGCTTTAAAATCGACTGAACAATGTTCGACATTGAAATATCGACATGGTTTTTATGTTTTAACAGAGAAAATAACTGTTGCAGTTAAACGACGTCAAACAGTCATCGATACTTTATTTACAGTTGTTGTCTTGTTTTTGGTAACTTTTGGAACATTATGTATCGGATGTGATCTTGAATATGAACAGCTAATAAATAATTTTCGACGGCCGATACCATTACTTATTGGTCTTGGATGTCAAATTATTTATCTACCATTATTAGCAAAAGGTCTAACGAAAATGTTTCAATTAAATAAATCAACAAGTTTAGGACTGCTTTCAACAGCCGGTAGTCCAGGCGGTGGTTCGTCAAATATTTATACAGCTCTTCTCTATGGTGATGTCGATCTATCTGTAATAATGACATTCATTTCCACAGTACTTGCATTCGGTACCTTTCCATTTTGGGTTTGGTCATTGGGACATGATTATATTGATTTTGACAAAATCAAATTTCCCTGGTGGAATATGTTTCTGTCATTGATGACATTATTTCTTCCTGCAATGGTTGGCGTTCTACTTCGACGTTATCGACCTGTTTTAGCTTTTCGTATAGGAAGATATCTCAATCCAATAGCTGTTGGTTATCTCGTTTTTATATTAACATTTGGCGTTTATATTAATATGTATATATTTTATATAATCAATTGGAAAGAAATATTCGTTTGCTGCTTTCTACCATGGTTTGGTTTTATTGGCGGTGCCATTATCTCATTAGTTATCCTTCGTGATAGAAAGAAAATCATTGCAATTTGTATCGAAACAGGCATTCAAAATACGGCCGTTGCAATATTTTTTCTTCGTTTAACATTTCCTCAACCTGAATCAGATATTGCCTTAGCCAATCCTATACTTGTATCAATGGCTATACCAATACCATTTTTATTATTAGTTTTAACACGAGCAATTTTAAAACGATTTAATTTACTTGACAAATGTTTTCCAAAAACAAATCAAAAGACCACAAACGAAATCATCAGTGATAAACCAGAAAAACTTGTTATCAAAGAATTACTAGAAGAACAAGAACAACAAGAATGTCTTACAAGTGACAAAAATTCAGTCTAAGTTATTTTCTATTTCTTATAATCGTATGTCTACGACGAAATTTTAGACTAGTCATTATTATTTATTCGTTTTGTTGTGTAAAACTTTTTAGCATAGATAATACATTAAAACAAAAAACTTCAACTGAATTCAATAATGCTCAATCTTTTCTGTTCTGGAAAAAAGTTATAATAAATAAACGTTTCGAAAAAAGCATTTGCTTGAAGATGAACTGAAAAGGTCCTAAAAAGATGAATTGTATTGCATCCTAAGATAATTCTTTACCTTAGATGATGATGATTACTGTATGAAATCTGTTGAAAATCTGTTGAAAATCAGATTTTTTCGTATTGGAACTTGACAATTTAATTAGATGTAATACGGCTATTTCGACCAGACATTCCAGAGAAGAGTACAAAACACATTGTCTTTACTTTCTTGTGTATTTTTTTGGCTTCCCCAAAGCAATCAATACGATTATCTGCATTTTCGCATAATGTTGCTATGTATTTATGGTCCGTTTCGTTTCTCTTGAGCCATAGTCGATGGTAAATCCAATGAATCTTAATGTTGCTTTCGACTGTGTTGACAAAAAAGACGAACTATATCAAACTAATTTTTACACTTCAGAATGTAGATTATCCACTTTTAACAAAAATCTTCTAGAAAAACTCTGAACGTGAATAAATACCTTAAAATGATGAAAAGCTTCTTCCATATTCCGTATTTCTAAATAAACCGCCATATATGCATTGGAATTTCGATAATAGATCTTGTATCCCTATTATTTTAGATTTTTCGTTATTAATGATATAATCTGGATTACATAGAATTTCCTTCCGAGTGAACACTAAATTTCACTAAGAAGGAAAGAGGTCGTTACGGGATAATTCTCTGGAATACATCGTTTTACGAGTTGACACGCATGCCTTAGTCTCTCACTCGTACAACTGACAGAACTTTAGCATAAACTAGACGTGCA
>Ga0209930_1001834_pt1 | contig 29460 bp, 34 predicted proteins | sample ThiBiot_500_biof_2_FD_183948 | JGI IMG/M metagenome (GOLD analysis project Ga0209930, IMG submission 183948) | Wastewater bioreactor microbial communities from Cape Town, South Africa - Thiocy_cont_500_biof (SPAdes) | ecosystem: Engineered > Bioreactor > Thiocyanate-remediating >... | reverse complement strand
AGGATATGGCCCGATGGGCTGCGTGGCCCGGCGACGTGGCGTCGGCGCCAACGGTGAGCGTCGCAGGCAGATACCGGCATCGAGGCCGTTTTGTCAAACTTTTAGAAGGAATTCGGGCCTATGCGGCGCCGATTCCTGCTTTTTTAGTTACTGGCCGGCCCGAAGCGGTAGCTGCCGTCGTGCTCGACGAAGAGTTCATAGCTCTGGTCGGTATCCGCCTTGGGGTCGACGACCTCGACGAAGACGGTGAGCCCGTCTGGATCGGATTCGGCGACGAAGTCGGCAATGTCGAGCTTCAGGGCCTGCATCTCGGCGATCTCGACCGAGCGCACCAGCGCCTCCGAGCCATCGACGCCGGTCGCGATCCACTGGACGAAGAGCCGCGCCGTCTGCGGCAGGCCGGCGCGCGCGACGACGACGCGGAAGACGCCCTTGCGGCCGTCCTGCTCCCAATTGCCGGCGATGCGCACGTCCTGAACCGAGGCCTCGATGGCCCCGACGGCATCGGCGAGCGCATCCGCGCGCGCGGCGGCGGGCAGGGCGGCCGCCAATCCGGCGAGGAGCGCAGTCGCGACGAGGACGCGGTTCGGCATTCTGACCTCCGGGGTGGCGGTGTGCGGGGTGAAGCTAGTGCGTCAACCGTGACGGCGGCAAGGCGATCCGTCGGTCAGCCCCCGGAAGCGGTATCGGCCTCGATCCGCGCCAGGAGATCGGCGGCGCGCGCGGCATGCGGGCCGATCCAGCGGTCGTGGATGTGCTTGATCGGCAGCGCGTTCAGATGGTTCCAGCGCTCGCGGCCCTTGCGCCGCGGCACGACGAGATCGGCCGCCTCCAGCACTTTCAGGTGCTGCATCACCGTGCAGCGATCGAACTCGGGAAAGCGCTGGCAGAGCGCGCCGGTCGTCAGCGGGCCATCCTTCAAGGCATCCATCAGCGCCCGCCGCGTCGGCGCCGCCAGCGCCTTGAAGACGCGCTCCATCGAATCATCGGTTGACATGTTATTCTTTTATAACATGATCGAGCTCGACGTCATCAGGAGGAGCACCGTCATGGACGTGAATTCCAGGAAGCTCGAACCCGAGGATCTCGCCTTCACGATTTCCGGCCGCATCGCCCGGCCCGTCTCCGAGGTGTTCGAGGCGGTCGTCGATCCGGGAAAGCTCTCGGGCTATTTCACGACCGGCGGCGCCAAGGGGCGGCTCGAGACCGGCGCGACGGTGACGTGGGACTTCGCGGATTTTCCCGGCGCCTTTCCGGTCCATGTCGTCGAGGTCGAGAAGGACCGGCGCATCGTGCTGCGCTGGGAATCGGTCGACCAGGAGGCTGCGCCGGGCGGGGAGGCGGGGCCTTACGAGACAACGGTGACGATGCTGTTCGAGCCGCTCGAGGACGGGCGCACGCTGGTGACGATCAGCGAGGCGGGCTGGCGGCCGACCGGGGCGGGCCTTCGCTCCAGCTATGGCAACTGCCAGGGCTGGTCGCAGATGCTCGCCTGCATGAAGGCCTATGTCGAGCATGGCATCAATCTGCGCGACGGCTTCTATGTCTGACGCTCAGCCGAAGAGGCCCTTCGCCGCCAGCGCCAGCGCGATGTAGCGGCCGAGCTTGCCGATCGTCACCAAGACGAGGAAGGACGCGAGCGGCTCCCGCAGCATGCCGGCGACGACCGTCAGCGGATCGCCGATGACGGGCAGCCAGGCGAAGAGGAGGCTCCAGCGGCCGAAACGGTGATACCAGCGCTGCGCCCGGTCGAGCGAGGCCTCGGAGGCCGGAAACCAGCGCTTCCCGCGCCAGCGCTCGATGAAGCGGCCGAGCAGCCAGTTCACGGCCGAGCCGAGAACGTTGCCGGCGGTGGCGACAGCGACCAGCAGCACGACCGGCACGTCGCCCTTTGCGATCAGCGCCACCAGCACCGCCTCCGACTGCGCCGGCAGGAGGGTGGCGGCGACGAGGGCCGCGAGAAAGAGGCCGGCGAGCTCAGCCGCCACGGGTTCGGCCCGCTTGCATTCGCCGATCGCCCCTGTCCGCGCTAGGTTCTCCTGAGGCGCGACTCGCGTCATGACCGGTCCGGACCGCGGAGGCATGCATGTCGCGATGGCAATGGCTCTTGAGGCAACTGACGCGGCGGCTGTGGTTCCGCGCCTCGCTCGTCGGCTCGATGGGCGTCTTCGCGGCGATTCTCGCGGCGGTGGTCGAGCGATACATTCCCTGGACCATACCGGGTGACATCGGAGCGGATGCCGTGGAGGGCATCCTCGACATCATCGCCTCCTCGATGCTCGCCGTCACCACCTTCTCGCTCAGCGTCATGACCTCGGCCTATGGCTCGGCGACCAGCAATGTGACGCCGCGGGCGACCAAGCTGCTGATCGAGGACCGCGTCACGCAGAACGTCCTCTCGACATTCCTCGGCTCGTTCCTGTTCGGCATCGTCGGCATCGTCGTGCTCAAGACCGGCGCCTATGGCGATCGTGGCCGCACCATCCTCTTCCTCGTCACCATCGGCGTCATCGTCCTCATCGTGGTGACGCTGCTGCGCTGGATCGACCATCTGACGCGGCTCGGCCGGGTCGGGGAGACGACGGATCGCGTCGAACATGCCACCCGCTCGGCGCTGGAACTGAGGATCGCGCAGCCGACGCTCGGCGCTGCGCCGCTCATCGATCCGGCGCGGGACATCCCGCATGACGCATCGCCCGTCCCCGCCGATCAGGTCGGCTATGTCCAGCATATCGATATCGGCGCGCTCGCCGACGCCGCCGACACGATCGATGGCGACATCTATCTCGCGGCCCCGGTCGGCGCCTTCCTCTATCCCGAGACGCCGCTGGTCTTCGTGGCCGGCTCGATCGAAGGCGAGGAAGGCGGCGAGGCGCTGGCGGCCATCCGCGGCGCGTTTTCGGTCTCGGCGGAGCGCAGCTTCGACCAGGACCCGCGTTTCGGCCTCGCCGTGATGAGCGAGATCGCCTCGCGCGCCCTCTCGCCGGGCATCAACGACGCCGGCACCGCCATCGACGTGGTCGGCCGGACGACGCGATTGCTGACGCTGTGGGGGGAGGGGAAGGACCGTCCCGACGAGATCGAGATCCGCTTTCCGCGCGTCCATGTCGCGCCGCTCGCCGACGCCGACCTTTTCGAGGATGCGTTCATGCTGGTCGCACGCGACGGCGCGGGGCTGATCGAAGTGCAACTGCGCATCCGCAAGGCGCTGCTCGCGCTGGCCGGCATCGGCAGCGACGCGTTCCGCCGCGCGGCGCTGACGCAGGCCGATCTCGCGCTCGCCCGCGCCGAGCTCTCGCTCGACCTTCCGGCCGACCGCGACCGGCTGGCGAGCCTCGATGCGCAGCGGCGCCGGGCCGAACTGGTCGAAGAAGGGGATGACGGCCGATGACCCCGTTTTCCGCCATCCGCGAGCGTGCCGAACAGCGCAAGGGCGGCGCGGCGGCGCTCGCGGCGCTGCTGCCAAATGTTCCGGGCAACGACGCGCTCGCCGCGCTTCCCAATGACCGAGTCCTCGCGATGATGGCGAAGCGCGTCTTCAGCGCCGGCTTCGTCTGGAGCGTCATCGAGGCGAAATGGCCGGGCTTCGAGGCGGCCTTTCTAGGTTTCGATCCGGGCGCGCTGATGTTCCAGCCGGACGACTATTGGGACGGGCTGGAGCGCGATGCGCGCATCGTCCGCAACGGCGCCAAGATCCGCTCGGTGCGCGACAACGCCGCCTTCGTGCGGGCGATTGCCGCCGAGCATGGCAGTTTCGGCCGCTTCCTCGCCGCCTGGCCGGCCGACGACGAGGTCGGCCTCCTCGATCTGCTCGCCAAGCGCGGCAGCCGCCTCGGCGGCAATTCGGGCCAGATGCTGCTGCGTTTCCTCGGCTTCGACGCCTTCGTCCTGTCGGGGGACGTCGTCGCCTGCCTCCGCGATGCCGGCGTCGACATCGCGGCCGAGCCGAAGTCGAAGGGCGACATGGCGAAGGTCCAGGCGGCGTTCAGCGCCTGGCGTGCCGAGACGGGACTGCCCTACACGCATCTTTCACGCATCTGCGCCCTCTCGATCGGCGAGAACCGGGCGGCCGGCGAGGAAGAGGGCGAATAGGGTCAGGAGCCGGGCGGCGTAACCCCGGCCGGCTGCCAGAGTTCGATCGGGTTGCCTTCCGGGTCATGAATGCGGGCGAAGCGGCCGATGCCGGGCATGTCCCATTCGGGTCGCGTGGTGACCTCGACCCCGGACGCGCGGAGGCTCGCCACGAGCGCGTCGAGATCGTCGACGCGGAGATTGAGCATCCAGCGCCGATCGGCGGCGAAATAGTCGCTCGCCTCGGCGAAGGGGGCGAAGACGGTCGGCCCGGCCGCCGTATGCCAGACGGGGTTCGGTTCGGCGCCGATGCCGAGATGCTCGGCATACCAGGCGGTGAGCGCCTCCGGATCGCGGGAGCGGAAGAAGAAGCCGCCGATGCCCGTCACGCCCATGACTGCCTCCCCCGTCTTTCAAGATTGCCGCCGACGAAATTCCGATTCGCCGGCAAAGCTCTACCGGCTTGTCTTCATCCAGTTTATCCAGGCGAAGTCCGACTGGCCCCGCCTGAAGAAATCCTAGATGTCGATCTCGGTCGCGAAGGCGGCGTTGTCCTGGATGAAGCGGAAGCGCTCCTCGGGCTTGTTGCCCATCAGCTGCTCCACGGTGTCGCGCGTCAGCTCGATCTCGCCATCGACGATGCCGACGCGCAGCAGCGTGCGCTTCGAGGGGTCCATCGTCGTTTCCTTGAGCTGCGCCGGCATCATCTCGCCGAGGCCCTTGAAGCGGCCGATCTCGACCTTGCCCTTGCCGGTAAACTCGGACTTCAGCAGCTGATCCTTGTGCGCGTCGTCGCGCGCGTAAAGCGTCTTGCCGCCCTGGCTGATGCGGTAGAGCGGCGGCACGGCCAGATAGAGATGGCCGTTCGCGATCATCTGCGGCATCTCGCGATAGAAGAAGGTGATCAGCAGCGACGCGATATGGGCACCGTCGACATCGGCGTCGGTCATGATGATGACCTTGTCGTAGCGAAGGTCCTCGTCGCGATACTGGCTGCGCGGGCCGACGCCGAGCGCTTGCATGAGGTCGGCGAGCTGCTGGTTGGCGCCGAGCTTCTCGCGGCCGGCATTGGCGACGTTGAGGATCTTGCCGCGCAATGGCAGCACCGCCTGGCTGGCGCGGTCGCGCGCCTGCTTGGCCGAACCGCCGGCGGAATCGCCCTCGACGATGAAGATCTCGCTGCCTTGCGCCGCGCTCTGGCTGCAATCGGCGAGCTTGCCCGGCAGGCGCAGCTTGCGCACCGCGCTCTTGCGCGAGACTTCCTTTTCCTGGCGGCGGCGCAGCCGTTCGTCGGCCCGCTCGATCACCCAGTCGAGCAGGCGCGAGGCGTCCTGCGGCGAGGCCGCCAGCCAATGGTCGAACGGATCGCCGATCGCCTTCTCGACGATGCGCGCGGCTTCGCCGGTCGACAGGCGGTCCTTGGTCTGGCCGACGAATTCCGGCTCGCGCACGAAGACGGAGAGCATCGCCGCGCAGGAGGTCATCACGTCCTCGGCGGTGATGATCGACGCGCGCTTGTTGCCCGTGCGCTCGGCATGCGCCTTGAGGCCGCGCAGCAGCGCCGTGCGCAGGCCCTGCTCATGCGTGCCGCCCTCCGGCGTCGGGATCGTGTTGCAATAGGAGCGGACATAGCCGTCGCCGGGGAACCAGGTGACGGCCCATTCGGCGGCGCCATGGCCGCTCGCCTTGTCCGTGCGGCCCGCGAAGATCGTGCCGGTCACCGGCTTCTCGTCGACGAGATCGGCGGCGAGGAAGTCCTTGAGACCGCCGGGAAAATGAAAGACGGCCGTCGTCGGCGTCGCGGCGCCGGGCGCGATGAGCTCCGCCGCGCAGTTCCAGCGAATCTCGACGCCGCCGAAGAGATAGGCCTTCGAGCGTGCCATGGCGAAGATGCGCGCCGGGCTGAACGTCGCCCCCGCGCCGAAGATCTGCGGATCGGGCTTGAAGCGGGTCCGCGTGCCGCGCCGGTTCTGGACATCGCCGACGAGTTCGAGGCCCGAGGTCGGAACGCCGCGTGCAAAACTCTGGCGGTAGAGCTTGCGGCCGCGCGCGACCTCGACCTCAAGTACCTCGGACAGCGCATTCACCACCGAGACGCCGACGCCATGAAGGCCGCCCGAGGTCTCGTAGACCTTGGAATCGAACTTTCCGCCTGAATGAAGCGTCGTCATGATCACTTCGAGCGCGGACTTGTCCTTGAACTTCGGATGCGGGTCGACCGGGATGCCGCGTCCGTTGTCGGTGACCGTCAGGAAGCCGTCGGCCGTGAGCTCGACCTCGATGAAATTGGCGTGGCCGGCGACGGCCTCGTCCATCGAATTGTCGATCACCTCGGCGAAGAGATGATGCAGCGCCTTCTCGTCGGTGCCGCCGATATACATGCCCGGCCGGCGCCGCACCGGCTCCAGCCCTTCGAGCACCTCGATGTCGGCGGCGGAATAATCGGCCTCGGCCGGACGCTGCGCGGCGGCCCGCGCCTCCGCCGCTCGTGCCTCGGTCGCTCTTGCCTTGGCTCCGCTTGCAGGCGCTGGCGCTTCGGTCAGAGCTGCGCCGAAGAGGTCATTGTCTTCCATAGGCATCCCGTTCCTGTCGCGGGGGAGATGGCCCGGACCGCCCCCACGAATCAAGCACGAATGAGTAAGGCACAAATCTTGCCACGGGCGGCGCGCCTGGGCGAGCCCGATGTTTCCGGTTTGTTCGAGGTGGTCCTCGGGACGACACCCCCGCGGCCGCGCCCGCTTCTGCCGCGACACAGTCTGTGGCGGGGTAGCAACAGTGTTGCAGCAAGACTCCGGCTGGGCCGCTCGCTGCCCCGATCTGCCCCCTTTCAGCCATAAAGCGACACGAGCTTGCGCACCATCCGGGGGCGGATAGGACAGATCTTGCGGCGTAGCGTGGGAAATAGCGGTTCTGCTTGCGCAGTTGGCGACCGGCCGAGTCATTCGGATGTCGCCCTCTTCACCGGCCTAGGTTTCGCCGGAAAGCAGAGCCATATTCTCTTTCAACCCATTCATGGCCGCGGCGACGCGGCCCGCCTCGGCCGACAGTGGTGCTTTTTCGCCGCTGTAGGCTCGGCTGTCCGCAACGAAGTGGCAAGTCATGCGGTACTGTAACGCGTTCAGCGGCGCTGCCCTGTTCGGCCTTGGCCTGTTGAGCGGCCTTTCGGGCGCATACGCGCTCGATGCGCGCACGCTCGACAAGAACGCCACGCCGACGGAAGCGTTCCGTCTCGGATTCAACGCCTACAAGCAAGGCGACAAGACCACGGCCATCGAGGCGCTGACCTATGCCGCCGAGAAGGGCCATGCTGCGGCGCAGTGGAAGCTCGGGCGCATGTATGCCGAAGGCGACGGCCTCGCCAAGGACGACATGAAGGCCTTCGAGATGTTCAGCGAGATCGCCGACGGGCATGCCGACGACAATCCGGACGGCAGCTCGGCCCGCTTCGTCGCCAACGCCTTCGTCGAGCTCGGCTCCTATTACCGCGAGGGCATCCCGAACAGCGCCATCAAGCCGGATTTCGGCCGTGCCCGGCAGATGTTCGCCTATGCCGCCTCCTATTTCGGCGATCCGGAAGCGCAGCTCAATCTCGCCCGCATGTATTACGAAGGCGAGGGCGGCGATCCCGACCCGCGCCAGGCCGTGCGCTGGGCGAAGCTCGCCGCGACCAAGGGCAATGTCCGCGCGCAGGCGTTGCTCGGCCATATGCTGTTCGAGGGCGAGGGGGTCGGCCGCGAGCCGGTTCTCGGCCTCATGTATCTGAATGTCGCACGCGACCGTTCGCAGGGCGCCGATCCCTGGATCCAGCGGCTGCAGGAACAGGCCTTCTCGGTCGCGACCGAGACGGAGCGGCGGACGGCGCTGGCGCTTTCCGACGACTGGATCGCCAAGCATGGCGGCCGCGAGCAGGCCTCCGCGCAATAGCGGCCGGACCTCCGCGCTTCGCCGCGTCTTTCATCCACCGCGAGTTTCGCCGCGATGCTTGCGGCGGCCCCACGATTCCTGCACTTATCCGTGATCCGCCGGCAGCCTGAAGGGCCGGCGCCCTGATGGCCGGAGAGCGGGACGATGGCCGGCGATTGTCCGTCGCGAGGTGAGCGCGCCGCCGGGTCGCCGCCCGGCCGGCACTGTCGCCATTCGACAAGCCTGTCGCCGACCCGCCGCGCGCCGCCATGACGGGCCTGCGCGTCTTCCTCCTGTCCGGCCTGCTGATCGTCTCGCTGCTGGCCGCGGCGGCGGTGATGCTCATCCGCGCGCCGGTCGAGGCCGACCTCACCGAGCGCGTCGACCGTCAGCTTGCCGAGGCCGGCCAGTCCTGGGCGAGCGCCCAAGTCGAGGGCCAGACGGCCGTCCTTGCCGGAACCGCGCCGACGCTCGAGGCGCAGCGGCTGGCGAACGCGGCTGCATCGTCGGTCTGGGGCGTCCGAGCGGTGGTCGACGCGAGCGCCATCCTGCCGCTCAAGGCCAACTACGTCTTCGCGGCGACGCGCGACAAGGACGGCGTATCGCTCACGGGCTATGTGCCGTCCGAGGATATCCGGCTTCTCCTGAAGGCGGACCTCGCCCGCCTCTTCCCGGGCGTCGCCGTCGATGACCGGACGCAGCTGGCGCGTGGCCAGCCGGTCGATTTCCTCGGCCTCGCCCGCTTCGCCCTCGCGCGCGTCGCGGAGCTTTCGGACGGGACGGCGACGCTGACCGGGCCCGATCTCTCGATCGAGGGAACGGCGCTCGATGAGGACCGCTTCGCCGCGGCGGCGGCGGCGCTGACCAAGGGCATGCCGGCCAATATCGCGCTTCGCACAGTCCGCATCCTGCCGCCCAAGGCCGAGTCCTTCGTCTGGAAGGCCGCCTTCGACGGCGGCAAAGTCAACATCACCGGCTTCGTTCCCTCCGAGGCGGCGCGCGACGCCATCGACGCGGCTGCGCGCGCGGCAAAATCCGATCTCGCGCTCGACGACCAGACGCGCCTCGCCTCGGGCGGGCCGGACGGCTTCGCCGCGGCGGCCGTCTTCGCCGTGACGGAACTGCCCCGCCTCGCCGAGGGCACCGCGACAATCGATGGCGGCGTGCTCTCGCTCACGGGCAAGGCGAAATCGGTGGCCGATCACCAGGCGCTCCTGGCCGATCTCGGCGCGCGCCGCGACGGCGGCGAAGAGGGTGTCGCGCTCGGCGCGGTCGAGATCGTGCCGCCCTTCGTCGATCCCTATGTCTGGCGCGCGAGCCGCACCGCCGACCGGCTCATCCTTGCCGGCTATGTCCCGACCGAGGATGTGCGCGCGCGGGTTTCCGACGCCGCCGCCAGCGGTTTTCCGGGCGTCAGGATCGACAACCGCCTCGTCATCGCCGCCGGCGATCCGAAGATGGACTGGATCGGCGCGCTCAGCTTCAGCCTCGATCAGCTCGCGCTCCTGTCGCGCGGCAGCGTGGCGCTCGAGGGCAAGCGCTATGCGATCGAGGGCGAGGCGGCGTCGATCGCGGCCTTCAAGACGCTCTCGGATCAATTGGCGAAGACGCTGCCGGCCGGCATGGATCTCGAGAGCGAGGCGGTGGCGCCGGCGCGGGTCTCGCCCTTCACCTTCAGTCTCGCGCGGACCGAGAAGAGCCTGACGCTCGGCGGCTTCGTGCCCGACGAGGCGGCGACCGCGACGATCCTCGCCGCCGCCAAGCCGCGCTTTCCGAATGCGGAGGTGGAAATCGGCGTCGAGCGGGCGAGCGGCGCGCCGGCCGCCTTCACCGATGTCGCGGTCGCGGCGGTGCAGGCCATCAGCCGCCTCTCCTCCGGCCGCGCCGATCTCTCCGACCAGTCGCTGACGCTCGCCGGCGCAGCGGTCTCCGAGGATGCGCGCGCCGCGATCGAGGCAGCGCTGACGGCTGCTGTGCCGAAGGATTTCGCCTTCACCTCGCGCACGATCGTCGCGGTCGGCGGCGCGCCGCTCTCGGCCGCCGAATGCCAGGCGGCGCTCGACGAGGCGCAGGCGGCGCGCGAGATCGATTTTGCCGACGACAAAACGATTGCGCCGGAGAGCTTCGGCTTCGTCGATCGCCTCGCCGCCATCGTGCAGCGCTGTCCCGCCGCCCGCATCGAAATCGGCGGTCACACCGATTCGGCAGGCGGCGCCAAGCGCAACAAGGCGATCAGCGCCGACCGCGCCGGGGCCGTGCTCGACTATCTCGTCGCCGATGGCGTGCGCCGCGAGCGGCTGACCGCGGTCGGCTATGGCGAGGCGAAGCCGGTCGCCAGCAACGCCACGGCCGAAGGGCGCGAGAAGAACAGCCGCATCGCCTTCACCGTCGAGAGCAGGTAGGGAGCGCGATGGACTATCTCCTCTTCCGCCTCTGGCCATTCATGGCGGCAAGCGCCGGCTTCGGCATCCTCGCGGGCATCGCGGCCGAGATCGTGACGGCGCGCCGCAAGGCGCTCGTGCAGCGAACCGGACGGGGGCGCCGATGATCCGTTTCGCCGCCGAGATCTGGGCCATCCTCGCGCTCTGCTTCGTCGTCGGCGGACTGGTCGGCTGGCTGCTTTCGCGCGGCCTGCGCCCGCTTGTCTGGCGGCCGAAGCCCGGCGGAACCGAGCTGCGCGAAGCCTCGCTGCTGGCGGCGCCCTTGCCGGCGCCGGCCCGCCCGGCACCGCCGCGTGTCCGGCGGCCGGCGGAAGAGGCTCCGGTCGTGGTGGAGGCCGAGGTGCTGGCCGAGGAGCCGCCGCCGCCGCGGCCGCAGCGCATGCCGGCCAAGATGCGGCCACCGGCGCTGGCCGGGCCGCGCAAGGGCAGGGCCGATCCGCTGCACCGCATCGCCGGGCTCGGGCGGCGCAATGCCGACCGGCTGTTCGGCATCGGCGTCTATCATTTCAGCCAGATCGCGGCCTGGACGCCGCAGGAACTCGCCTGGGTGACAGACTATCTCAACGCGGGGGAGACGCCCGTCGCCGAGGACTGGATCGGGCAGGCGGCACGGCTGGCGATCTCCGACGGACCGGCGCGCGGGCCGCGCGTCAGCCGATAGAGAAAATGAAGTCGACGATCGCCGTCACGAGGCCGCCGCGCAGCATCGGCACATGGCCCTCGCCGGGGACTTCGATCGCGACGAGGCCGGGATGGCGCGCCGCCATGGCCGCGACCGTCTCCGGCGTGAGAAGGTCCGAGGTCGCGCCGCGGATGACCATGACGGGGACACCTGCCAGCGCGTCGAAGGCATGGGAAAGGTCGATCGCCGGCGTCGCCTCGGTGAGCGCCGCCATGCCTGAGGCGAGGGCGGGGTCGTAGTCGGCAACCGGCTTGCCATCCACCTCGGCGAAGGTGAGCCGCGCCTGCGCCTGCCAGTCGGCGTCGCTGAAAGCCGGGAAGCTCTCGCCATTCAGCGCGCGGAGCATGCCGGCCGCCATGCCGAAATCGAGCGGCGGCGCGGCCTTGCCGACATAGGACTTGATGCGCAGGAGGCCGGCGGTCTCGATGCGGCTGCCAACATCGACGAGCACGGCGCCGGCGACGAGGTCGGGCCGCGCAAGGGCCATGCTCATGGCGATGATGCCGCCGCGCGACGTGGCGACGATCACCGACCGTCCGAGGCCGCGCGCCTCCATGCCGGTCACGACATCGTCGAGCTCGACCGGGACGGTATAGGTGAGGCCGGTCGGGTCGCGATCCGAACGGCCGCGGCCGCGATAGTCGAAGGCGACGGCCTGCCGCCCCATCTCCTCGAAAGCGCGGGCGAGCAGTGCGAAGTCGCGCGTGGTGCGCGTGAGGCCGGGAAGGCAGACGACGGGCAGGCCGGGATTGCCGGCGCCGTAATGGGTGCCGGCGAGCGTCAGCCCGTCCTTGGAGCGATAGGTGAAATCCTCGCCCGGCACCCGGCGCTCAGGTCGGGTTGCCGCGATGGAGATCGCGGTTGATCACCAGCGCCGGCTCGCCCAGCCGCGCGCGATAGACCTGCAGGTTCTCCGTGCAGCGCTGGACATAGTTCCGCGTCTCCGTGAACGGGATGCGCTCGATCCAGTCGATGGCGTCGACATTGGGATCGCGCGGGTCGCCATATTGCTGCACCCACTTGGTGACGCGGCTCTTTCCGGCATTGTAGGCGGCGAAAGCCATGATGTAGGAGCCGCTGAAATCGTCGACGAGATCGGCGAGATGGGCGGCGCCGAGCGTCGCGTTGTAGCCGGGATCGCTGGTGAGGCGCGGCAGCGAATAGGGAACGCCCGCCGCCTTGGCGACCATCTTGGCCGTGCCCGGCATCAGCTGCAGCAGGCCGCGCGCACCGGCATGGCTGACGGCGGCGGGATTGAAGGCGCTCTCCTGCCGCGCGACGGCATAGACCACGGACTTCTCGATCGCCGTCGTCTTGACGCCGCTCGGGATCGCCGCGACCGGGAAGGCGAGGGTGTCGACGGGCAGGCCGCGGACATAGGCCTTCTTGCCGATCTGCAGCGCCACCTGATGCTGGCCGCTCTTCTCCGCCATGGCGGCGAGGAGGCCGACCTCGGTCGGGTTGGTCAGCGTGTCGGCCAGCTGCATGTAGAACTGCCGCGAGCGGTCCGCATAGCCGGCGGCGGCAAAGCGCTGCAGCGCCTGCACCATCTCGCGCGACTGGAAGCGCTTCTTGGTCGCGCCGTCGGCCGAGCCGGGATTGGAGAGGCTCAGCTGCTTGACGCCGAGCTTGGCGGCGGCGATCTGGCCGTAGAACGTCGTCGGATAGGCGGCGGCGAGGCGGTACTGCGCGATCGCCTCGTTGCGGTCGCCCATCGCTTCGGCCGAGCGGCCGAGCCAGTATTCGGCGCGCGACTGGCTGAGCGGCATGGTCGACGCCGCCTGGATCGCCGCGAAGTGGCGGCGCGCGGTCACCGGATCGTTGAGGAAGCGCAGAGCGTACCAGCCGGCATGGAATTCCGCATCGGCCTGGTTGGCGCTCGATTCGGCCGCATGCTCGGAGGCGAGCTTGTAGGCCGTGCGCGCATCGCCGAGATCGAGCATCTCGCGCGACAGCACGCGGCGCTCGATCCACCAGGCGTCGGGATCGACGAGCTGCTCGGCCGTGCGCGGCGCGGTCAGCATCATCGCCGCCGCTTCCTTGTAGCGCTCGGCGCGGCGCAGATACTGCGTCGCCGAGTAGATGTAGCCGGGATCCTTCTTGAGCTTCGCCGGCACCTTGTCGAGCATCGCGCCGGCCTTGGGCGACTTGTTGATCACCGCGGCGCGGGCGGCGGCGAGCGCCTGATAATCGGCCGGAAGCAGCTTGGCGATGGCGAGGCCTTCCTCGGCATCGTCGTCATAGAAGAACTTGTCCATCCGCGCCTTGTGGTCGGCCGCGGTCAGGAGCCCGCCGAACTGGCGCAGGATGGTCGCCTCGTTGGCGGCCGAGAAGCTGTCGCGGCGCCAGCGCGGGCGCAGCAGCGCCGCCGCGTCATTGGTGCGGCCGGCCGAGACCAGCGCGCCGGTGAGCAGGATGAGTCCCTCGTCCGAACCCGGCTTGGTATTGGCGAAGGCGCCGATGATCGTCGCCGGATCGGCATTCATGCGCTGCAGCGCCTGCTCGGCCCGCCGCCGCATCAGCGACTGGCCCGGCCAGTCCGGCAGCTCGGAGGCGGTCTGCGTGATCATCTGCACCGAGATGTCGGGGCTGCCGCTCTGCGCCACCAGCCACTGGATCATGTGGCGGCTCGTCTGGTCGGGCATCAGCTGGGCGATCGCCATCGCCTTGCCGACCTGGCCGCTGTCGACCAGCTTGATCGCCGCCTCGAGACCGATCTGGCTCGGCGACAGCGCGCTGGCAAAATCATTGGCGAGCGAGGCCGCCGATGCCTTGGCCGGCGCCGAAGGCTTCGCGACCGGCGTGATGGCAGAGGTGGTGAGATCGTCGTTGGAGGCTGAGCGGCCCGGATGAGCGCGCGGCTTCGGCATGGTCTCGGCGAGCGACTGCCCGGCCATGGCGCCGGCGAGCAGCGCGGCAAGCGCCACGCGCGCCATCATCCTGCCCTTCAGCCGGTTCCTGCCCGTAACTCGCGCCATCATGCCAAATCCTCTACTCGCAATCTTGCAGCGTCGCGCCAGCCCCTTTCGCGGCACTCCGCCCTCGGCGATGCTACCGGCGCCATGGTGAACAAAGGCTTGACGCGCACCCCCGCGGCCCTCTGGCCGGCGATGGCTGGTCCTTGCCCTCGCGCGAGCCACCCTCTATGGTCCCGCCCTCGTTGAGGGCATGATCGCCGCAGCATAGCCCGAGCCGCCCTCCAACTCTATCCGGACGGAATCGGGCCGATTGACGGCAAAGGGGCGGATTCGCGCGATGTTCAAGGGTTCGATCACGGCTCTGGTGACGCCGATGCGGGATGGAGCGGTGGACGAGGATGCGTTCCGCAGCTTCGTCGACTGGCAGATCACCGAGGGCACCAACGGTCTCGTCCCGGTCGGAACCACGGGCGAGAGCCCGACGCTCTCGCATGAGGAGCACAAGCGCGTCGTCGAGATCTGCATCGAGGTCGCGGCCGGACGCGTGCCGGTCATCGCCGGCGCGGGCTCCAACAACACGCGCGAGGCGATCGATCTTGCCCGGCACGCCGAGAGCGCCGGCGCCGATGCCGTGCTCGTCGTCACGCCCTATTACAACAAGCCCAACCAGGAAGGGCTCTACCAGCATTACAAGGCGATCAACGACGCCGTCTCGCTGCCGATCTTCATCTACAACATCCCCGGCCGTTCGGTGATCGACATGAGCGTCGAGACCATGGCGCGCCTCGCCGAGCTGCCGAACATCGTCGGCGTCAAGGACGCGACCGCCAAGATCGAGCGGGTCAGCATGACGCGCCACGCCGTCGGGCCGGATTTCATCCAGCTCTCGGGCGAGGATGCGACGGCGCTCGCCTTCAACGCCCATGGCGGGGTCGGCTGCATCTCGGTGACGTCGAATGTCGCGCCGCGTCTCTGCTCGGAGTTCCAGGCGGCCTGCCTCGCCGGCGACTATGCCAAGGCGCTTTCCTACCAGGACCGGCTGATGCCGCTGCATCAGGCGCTGTTCATCGAGCCCAACCCGACCGGCGTGAAATATGCGCTGTCCGTGCTCGGCACCATTCGCGACGACGTGCGTTTGCCGCTCGTCGGCATCACCGAGCCGACCAAGACCGCGATCCGCGCCGCCATGGTGCATGCGGGTCTGACCAACTGAGGATAATCTGATGGCTGGCGGAACGGGCGATCCCCGCTACCGGCTGGCGGCCGACAACCGCCGCGCGCGGTTCGATTTCGAGATCGGGCAGACCTTCGAGGCCGGCATCCAATTGACCGGCACCGAGGTCAAGTCGCTGCGCGGCGGCCGCAGCACGATCGGCGAATCCTACGCCGCCGAGAAGAACGGCGAGGTCTGGCTCTTCAACGCCTATATCCCGGAATATCTCGAGGCCAACCAGTTCAACCACGAGACGCGGCGGCCGCGGAAGCTGCTGCTGCACAAGAAGGAGATCGGCCGCCTCGCCGTCGCGGTGCAGCGCGAGGGCATGACCATCGTGCCGCTCAAGATCTTCTTCAACGACCGCGGCCGCGCCAAGGTCGAGATCGCGCTCGCACGCGGCAAGAAGCTGCACGACAAGCGCGCGACCGAGAAGGAGCGCGACTGGAACCGCGAGAAGGGCCGCCTGCTTCGCGACAAGGGCTGACGGCTGGCATCGCCGCCGGCCCTCCCGTCGTTGCGGCTCTATGTGGCCGGATCGGCTCCGCGGTCTATTTGCGCTGGTAGCTGTTCAGGAAATCGTCCTGCAGGACATAGGCGACGCCGGTCGCGACGAGCTGCTCGTCCTGGTCCAGGATGCGCGTCGTATAGGTCCAGCCCTTCGGCAGCTTCAGCTTCGCGCCGAGCCCCGCCAGATCGTCAAGCGTCTCCTCCTTGTCGAGGATCTGGGCATAGGACTGCATGCGATAGACATTGCCGTCCGGATCCGTCAGCTCGAACACGGGCTTGCCGGCGCTGTAGGTGAAGACCGTGTCGCGCTTGACCTCGGTCGGCTTGTAGAGCTTGTGCTCGCCGAGCGCCTGCAGGATCGAGGCGACCAGCGTCGCGCGCTCGCCCATCTCGATGCCATTGACGGTGATGGTCTTGCCGGTCGTCGAGATACCCGAGCCCTTGATGCCGTCCAGCACCCAGTAGCGCGGACCGTTGAGCTCGACGCGGCCGACGCCGAGCTGCTTGGCGGTGTCCTTCTCCGTGATGCCGTTCCACGCATCCGTCGGGCAGTCGTTGAAGCCGATGGTGTTGTAGACGGTCGCGTCGACCTTGAGGCCCTCGCGGTCGAGCGTCAGGATCTCGCAATAGCGCGTGTTGAAGAGACCGGTCTTGCCGCCGGCGTCATCCGCGAGCGCGGGCAGGGACGGGATCACGGCCGCGAGGCAGACGGCGGCGAGGAAGGGCGTTTTCATCTTGGTACGGGCTCGGTCCACGGGTCCATCGAACGCCAGGGCCGCATCGCTGCGGCCGTCAGGCGCGGTCAGCTTCCCCGGTTCGGGGAAGCCCATCAATGGCAATTCTTGGCCGCTTCCGATGTCCCGAAAGGACGTGGCGAGGCGGGCGCGCGGACCCCGACGAGACGAGGCGCGCCGGGTGGACCGGCGCGCCGACCGCGTTACCAGCTGCGCTGCATCCACAGATTGACGGCCCAGGCGTCGCCGTCGCCGTCATCCGATTCGTCGACCTGGGAATAGGAACCGTCGAGCATCAGGTCGAGGCCGGTGACCGGAGTCCATCCGGTCGACAGGACGCCGCGCCAGGCAGTGAGGCTGTAGTCGCCGAAGAAGCTGCCGTCGCCGTCATAGGACGCATAGCCGCCTGTGACTGCCGAATAGACGGTGTCCGACCAGTTGTGCTTGTAGGACGCGAGCGCGCTCCAGCTGGAGCCGGTCGCCGCCGCCGCCAGCTCGTCGAACTCGAAGCCGCCGAGATCGGCCACCGAGGTGCCGCCGGCGATGCCGGTATAGCTGTTCGCGTTGTTGCCATAGGACGCCGAGACGAAGAAGGCGTCGCCCTTGGTGATCGCGTCGAGGTTGAACTCGAGGCCGCCGCCGATCGCCCAGCCGGTCTCCGGATCGGCGACATAGGGGTCGAAGGCCGTGCCGCTGCCGGCGATGCTGACCGCGTCGTTGACATAGGCCGCTGCCAGCTTGGCGCTGACGATGCCGGACGAATAGGAGATCGCGCCGACGAGGTCGGGAATGTTGTTCTGGCCGCCGACCGACCACTGGCCATCTTCCTCGACGAGGCCGTCGGTGGCGCCGACGGCGCCGCGGTCACGCTGGTCCTCGATCGAGAAGGCGAAGGCGAAGCCGCCCGTCGCGTAGGTGAACTCGATATGGTCGCTGGTCGTGTCCGAGCCGAAGGCTTCGGTGTCGGTGTAGCCGCGCCCGAAATCGAAGAGCGAGGTGAAGTAGCCGGCCTTGACCGGGCCAAGCTGCAGATAGCCGCTGTCGAGATAGGCGGTGTTGGTCTCGCTGTTGACGACCTGGATCGCCGACGAGCTGAAATTGCCCTGGTTGCCGGTCTGGGCGCGCATGTCGATGAAGCCGGTCAGGTTGCCGAACTCGGTCACCGACGAGGCGGTCAGCTGGATGGAGGCTTCAGTGTAGAAATTGTCCCACTTGCTGCCGGGATAATAGTCGTTGTAATCGCCGAAGTCGGTATCGCCGAAGGCGGTGCCGAACTTCACATAGCCGCCGACCTTGATGCAGGTGTCGGTGCCGGGCGAATAGAAGAAGCCCTCGCCGAAGGCATCGCAGACCTTCACGTAATCGACCGGCTCGGCGACCGTGAGGTCGGCCGCATGCGCGGTGCCGACGGTGACGAAAGCGGCGGCGGTGAGGAGCAGGAACTGTCTGGCGCGCATCGGCGGTCTCCATGCAAAGGGAGTCGGCGGCGGCCTGACGATGAGCTGCGATGATGTCCGCCGGCCGCTCTCGCGTCGAGCGGCAACCGGTCTCGCAGTCCCAGCGGCCCCCAACCGAGTGACTGACCGCAGTCTACAGCCTGTTGCTGCACTGCGAACCAGCCATAGGCAGTGTGACGGTTCTTCGACGCGCGGTTGTGACCTTTTCGGCACGACCGCCGTTCGGTTTCCTTGAATTTGTCGGGAAAAGACTATCGATCCAGATGATCTCGCACCGCAGCGAAGACGGCGCGGAACATCTCGGGCGTCAGCACGCCGGTATTCGTGTTGTAGCGGGAGCAGTGATAGCTGTCGAAGACGGTGAAGCGTCCGATCGCATGCTGCCGGCCATGGCCGAACGGATGCCGCGACATGCGCTCCCCGAGGGCGACGACGACCGAATCATGCGCGATCTTGCCGAGCGCGACGATCGCTGCGAGATCGGGCATCGCGGCGATCGTGGCGGTGAGGAAGGGCCGGCAGGTGCGGATCTCCTCGGTGGTCGGCTTGTTCTCGGGCGGGACGCAGCGCACCGCATTGGCGATGGCGGTGCCGTGGAGCGCGAGGCCGTCGTCGGGCCGCGCCGCATAGCGGCCGGTCGCGAAGCCGTAGGTAACGAGCGTCTCGTAGAGGAGGTCGCCGGCATAGTCGCCGGTGAAGGGCCGCCCGGTGCGGTTGGCGCCGCGCAGCCCCGGCGCGAGGCCGACGATCAGCAGCCGGCCGTCGCCGGTCCCGAAGGACGGGACCGGCGCATTGTGCCAGCCCGGCTCGCGTGCCCGCCACGCCTCGCGAAAGGCGACGAGGCGCGGGCAGAGCGGGCAGTCATGCGGCGCGTCGGCCGCCGCGAGGCTCACGGCGAGCGCCGCTCAGACGCCCTCGTCGAAATCGTCGTCGAAAGTCTCCTGCGCCTGCACGCGCTCGGCGACGCGGGTCGCACGCTCGGACGGATCGCGGCCGATGCGCTGCTGCAGCGTGGTGAGCTCGATGAAGTGGTCGGCCTGGCGGCGCAGCTCGTCGGCGATCATCGGCGGCTGCGTCGCCAGCGTCGAGACGACGCTGACCTTGCGGCCCTTGCGCTGCACGGCCTCGACCAGCGAGCGGAAATCGCCGTCGCCGGAGAAGATGTAGATGTGATCGACATGGTCGGCGAGCTCCATCACGTCGATGGCGAGCTCGATATCCATGTTGCCCTTGATCTTCCGCCGCCCGGTCGCGTCGTAAAATTCCTTGGTGGGCTTCGTGACGACGCTGTAGCCGTTATAGTCGAGCCAGTCGATCAGCGGGCGGATCGACGAATATTCCTGGTCCTCGGCCAGCGCGGTATAGTAGTAGGCGCGGACCAGATAGCCGCGGGCGTTGAATTCGCCGAGCAGCTTCTTGTAGTCGATATCGAAGCCGAGCGACTTGGACGTCGCGTAGAGATTGGCTCCGTCGATGAAGAGGGCGAGCTTCTCGCGGGAATCGATCATTGGGGCAAATCCATGAACTGAAAGGTGCCGGGGACCATCGTGGCTACAAATGAACCGCCACTTCTGCACTTTTGAGTCAAATAGGCCTCGCTGCGGCGCGCGGCAAACGCTTTGCGGCAGGAACTTGTGGAATGGTGAATCCACGACCCCGCCAAAGGGTGGTCTGGAGCCGATTCCGGCGCGGGGCTTGCATTCCGCGCGCTCGCCACCTATTCATCCCCGCTTGAACCCCATCAGCCTGTTGGAGACCTGACCATGGCGCGCGTGACCGTGGAAGACTGCGTCGACAAGGTCGAGAACCGCTTCGAGCTGGTTCTGCTGTCGGCCCATCGTGCCCGTATGATCGCCTCCGGTTCGTCGCTGACCGTGGCGCGCGACAACGACAAGAACCCTGTCGTGGCGCTGCGCGAGATCGCGGACGAGACGATCGCTCCGGACGATCTCAAGGAAGATCTCATCCACTCGCTGCAGAAATATGTCGAGGTGGACGAGCCCGAGCAGGACGTCGCGCTCCTCGCCGACGAGGACCTCGCCGACGACAACGCCGTCGCCTTCGACCGCATGTCGGAAGAGGAACTGCTGCGCGGCCTCGAGAGCATGGTCCCGCCGGATAAGCAGGACGACTTCTGATCGCCGGGCATCGAAGCTAGTCGCGCATCTCGGCGCTTGCCGTCGGGCGGGTGCCGCGATCCTATATGACACGGAAAGCGGCCGCCCCGCGCGCCGGAGCCCTGTCGCCGGATAATCGCGCCATGATGCGCCAGTACGAACTCCTCGAACGCGTCCAGCGGTACAATCCGCAGGCCGACGAGGGGCTTTTGAACAAGGCCTATGTCTATGCCATGCAGAAGCATGGCAGCCAGCGGCGCGCCAATGGCGACCCGTATTTCTCCCATCCGCTCGAAGTCGCCGGCATCCTCACCGACCTGAAGCTGGACGATTCGACCATTGCGGTCGCGCTGCTGCACGACACGATCGAGGATACGGACGCGACCCGCTCCGAGATCGACGCGACATTCGGCGAGGATATCGGCCGCCTGGTCGAGGGCCTCACCAAGATCAAGCGGCTCGATCTCGTCTCGCGCAAGGCCGCGCAGGCCGAGAATTTCCGCAAGCTGCTGCTCGCCATCTCCGAGGATGTGCGCGTGCTGCTGGTCAAACTCGCCGACCGGCTGCACAACATGCGCACGCTGCATTTCATGCCGCCGGAGAAGCGCGGGCGCATCGCCGAGGAGACGCTCGAGATCTATGCCCCGCTGGCCGGGCGCATGGGCATGCACGACATGCGCGAGGAACTCGAGGAATTGGCCTTCGCGGTCGTCAATCCCGAGGCGCATGCCGCGGTGACCGACCGCCTCGCCGAGATCCGCGTCCGCAACCAGGGTCTCATCGTCGAGATCGAGAAGGACCTGCGCGAGAAGTTCGAGAAATACGGCATCAAGGCGCAGGTGTTCGGGCGCGAGAAGCGGCCCTATTCCATCTTCCGCAAGATGGAGCGCAAGGCGATCTCGTTCGAGCAGCTCTCTGATATCTTGGGCTTCCGCGTGCTCGTCGACACGCGCGCCGACTGCTATGCCGCGCTCGGCATCGTGCATATGGCCTGGCCGACCGTTCCGGGGCGCTTCAAGGACTATATCTCGACGCCGAAGCAGAACGACTACCGCTCGATCCATACGACCGTGGTCGGTCCCGGCCGCCAGCGGGTCGAACTGCAGATCCGCACTTGGGAGATGCACGAGGTCGCCGAATACGGCATCGCGGCGCATTCGCTCTACAAGGACAAGGTCGGCGGCCGCCTCTCCGACGAGAGCCGCGCCTATACCTGGCTTCGCCGCACGGTGGAGATGCTGGCCGAGGGCGATACGCCCGAGGAGTTCCTCGAGAACACCAAGCTCGAACTCTTCCATGACCAGGTGTTCTGCTTCACGCCGAAGGGCCGCCTGATCGCGCTGCCGCGTGGCGCGACGCCGATCGACTTCGCCTATGCCGTCCATACCGACATCGGCGACACCTGCGTCGGCTGCAAGATCAACGGCCGCATGATGCCGCTGACGAGCGAACTGAAGAACGGCGACGAGGTTGAGATCATCTGCTCGAAGGGGCAGATTCCGCCGCCGGCCTGGGAGGCGATCGCCGTCACCGGCAAGGCCCGCGCCTCGATCCGTAGAGCCGCCCGCGCCGCTATCCGCAAGCAATATGCCGGGCTCGGCCGCAAGATCCTGGAGCGCGCCTTCGAGCGCGCCGGCCGCGACTATTCCGAGGAGCGGCTGAAGGCGGCGCTGTCGCGCCTCGCGCAGCAGAACATCGAGGACATGCTCGCTTCGGTCGGCCGCGGCGAGATTCCCTCGGTCAATGTGCTGAAGGCGGTCTATCCCGACCACCAGGAGGAGCGCGCCACGGCGATGCCGAAGGGCGGCGCCTCGACCGGGGGCGAGGCCGGCTGGTTCGGCCTCAAGAAGGGCAACGGCATGAGGTTCCGCGTACCGAGCGGCGATCCGTCCGACGCGGCGCACGCGATCCCGATCCGCGGCCTCCATGGCGACATGCCGGTCCGTTTCGCCCCCGAGGGCGGCGCCGTTCCGGGCGATCGCATCGTCGGCATCATGTCGCCGGGGGAGGGGATCACGATCTATCCGATCCAGTCGCCGGCGCTGAAGGATTTCGACGACGAGCCGGACCGCTGGCTCGATGTGCGCTGGGATATCGACGCCGCCAATCGCGAGCGCTTCCCGGCGCGGGTCGAGGTTGTGGCGCTGAACGAGCCGGGCAGCCTCGCCCAGATCGCGCAGATCATCGCCGACAATGACGGCAACATCTCCAATCTGCGGATCACCCGCAGCGCACCCGACTTCTCGCAGATCGAGATCGATCTCGAGGTCTGGGACCTGAAGCACCTGAACCGCCTGCTGAGCGACTTGCGCGAGCGCCATGTCGTCAGCACCGCCAACCGCGTCAACGCCTGAACGGCGCAGCATCCATCCGGGGCAAATCATGCAGCAAAACGAGGTCATCGACGTCTTCCGCGCGTGCGGCGCGCTGCTCGAAGGCCATTTCATCCTGTCCTCGGGCCTGCACAGCCCCGTCTTCCTGCAGAAGGCGCGAGTGTTCATGTATCCCGAGCGCACCGAGCAGCTCTGCAAGGCGCTGGCGGCGAAGGTGCGTGCGAGCGGGCTCGATTTCGACATCGTGGTGTCGCCGGCGCTGGGCGGGCTCATCCCCGGTTACGAGACCGCGCGCCATCTCGGCGTCCCTGCGCTCTGGGTGGAGCGGGAAGGCGGCGTCTTCCGCCTGCGCCGCTTCGAACTGCCCGAGAAGGCCCGCGTCCTCGTCGTCGAGGACATCATCTCGACCGGCCTTTCCAGCCGCGAGACCATCGAGGCCATCCGCGCGCTCGGGGGCGAAGTGGTCGCGGTCGCCTGCCTGATCGACCGTTCGGCCGGCGAGGCGGATGTCGGGGTTCCGCTGGTGGCGCTGGCCGAGTATAAGGTTCCGGCCTATCCGGCCGACGCGCTCCCGCCGGAGCTGCAGGGCATCCCGGCCGTCAAGCCCGGCAGCCGCAATCTCTCCTGAATGGGCGGGTAGTCCTTCACCTCATGCTGTTCCGCCGCCGCCATCCCCTGCGCTTCCATCAGAGGCTGCATCATTTCATGTGGCCGAAGCGCGGCTGGGGACGGGCCCTGCGTTATTACGGCAAGCGGCTCCTGAGGCTCTCGGGGACACCGCATTCGATCGCCGCCGGCTTCGCGGCCGGCGTCGCGCTCGCCATGACGCCGTTCATCGGCTTCCATTATCTCCTCTGCTTCGTCGCCGCCTTCCTGGTGCGCGGCAATGTCCTCGCCGCCGTGCTCGGCACGACGATCGGCAACCCGCTGACCTTCCCGTTCATCTGGTTCCTGACCTTCGAGGCGGGCAATGCCGTGCTCGGCCTCTTCGGCCGCGCCGGACAGGCCAAGACCGCCGAGGAACTCGCGCACCGACTGCTGACGGATTCCTTCCACAATATCTGGCCGGTCTTCGAGCCGATGCTGATCGGGTCGATCCCCGTTGCCATCGTCGCCGGCGGCATTTCCTATGTGGCCGTCTATTATGCGGCCGAAGCCTTCCAGTCGTCACGGCGCGAGCGGTTCGCCATCCGCCGCCGCGAGCTGCATGGCAGCCGGCCTTAACCGAAAGGCATGACAGCGATGGCCTTCGAGCCGCTCCGCCTCGGCGTCAACATCGACCACGTCGCTACCGTCCGCAACGCGCGCGGCGGCATCCATCCTGACCCGGTCCGCGCGGCGCTGGTCGCGGCGGAAGCGGGCGCCGACGGCATCACGGCGCATCTGCGCGAAGATCGCCGCCATATCCGCGACGACGACATCGCGCGGCTCAAGGCGGCGATCCCGATCCCGCTCAATTTCGAGATGGCGGCGACGGCGGAGATGGTCGCGATCGCGCTCCGCCACCGGCCGCATGCCGCCTGCATCGTGCCCGAGCGGCGCGAGGAACGGACGACGGAGGGCGGGCTCGACGCCGCCGGCCAGATGGCGATGCTGCGCCCGATCGTCGGCGAACTTTCCGCCGCCGGCATCCGCGTCTCGCTGTTCATCGCGCCCGATCCGCGCCAGCTCGACGCCGCGGCGGCGCTCGGCGCGCCGGTGGTCGAGCTGCATACCGGCACCTATTGCGAGGCCTTTGAGGAGAGCGCCGAGGCCTTCGCGGCCGAGAGCCGGCGCATTGCCGAGGCGGCCCGCCATGGCGCGGCGCTCGGCCTCGAGATCCATGCCGGCCACGGCCTTTCCTACGAGACGGTCGGCCCGGTGGCGGCGCTGCCGATGGTGCGCGAGCTCAATATCGGCCATTTCCTGATCGGCGAGGCAATCTTCCGCGGTCTCGACGGTGCGATCCGCGAGATGCGCCTGGCAATGGCGGCTGCGCGCGGCGCGGCGGAGGCGGGCGCATGATCATCGGCCTCGGCAGCGACCTGATCGACATCCGTCGCATCGAGCAGACCATCGAGCGGTTCGGCGACCGCTTCATCGACCGCGTCTTCACCGAGGTCGAGAAGGCGAAGTCGGAACAGCGCAAGGAGCGCGCCGCCTCCTATGCCAAGCGCTTCGCGGCCAAGGAGGCCTGCTCCAAGGCGCTCGGCACCGGCCTCAGCCACGGCGTCTTCTGGCGCGACATGGGCGTCGTCAACCTGCCGAGCGGCGCGCCGACCATGCGCCTCACCGGCGGCGCCGCGGACCATCTGGCGCGCATCCTGCCCGAGGGCCACCGCGCCGCCATCCACTTGACCATCACCGACGAATATCCGATCGCCCAGGCCTTCGTCGTCATCGAGGCGCTGCCGATCGTCCCCTGACGGCGATCCGCGCCGCGTTGCGCGGCGTGCGGGAAGCCGTTAAGAACCAACCGCCGCCGGGGCGGCTTGGACAGGATCGGAAGGACGCATGAGCGTGGCCGGCGACAGATATGGATCGGAGCGCGGCGGCTTCGGCGAGACGGTCAAGATCATCGTCCAGGCGCTGATCCTCGCCCTCATCGTCCGAACCTTCCTCTTCCAGCCCTTCACCATCCCTTCGGGCTCTATGAAGGATACGCTGCTGGTCGGCGACTATCTGTTCGTCTCGAAATACGCCTATGGGTACAGCCGTTATTCGCTGCCTTTCTCGCCGGACATCTTTTCCGGGCGTATCTGGGCCGAGCCGCCAACGCGCGGCGACGTCGCCGTGTTCAAGCTGCCGCGCGATCCCTCGGTTGACTATATCAAGCGCGTGATCGGCCTGCCGGGCGACAAGATCCAGATGATCGACGGCGTGCTGCAGATCAACGGCACCCCGGTCCCCAAGGTCAAGATCGACGACTATGTGACGACCGACGAATTCGGCGAGACCCGTGTCGCGCGCTATCGCGAGACGCTGCCGAACGGCGTCAGCTACGAGGTTCTCGACCTCGACCCGCACAGCTTCTCCGACAACACGCCCGTGTTCGAGGTTCCGGCCGGCCACTATTTCATGATGGGCGACAATCGCGACAACTCGACCGACAGCCGCGTGCTCGGCGCGGTTGGCTATGTCCCGTTCGAGAATTTCGTCGGCCGGGCCGAGATCGTCTTCTTCTCCGTCAAGGAGGGCGAGCCGGCCTGGCAGTTCTGGCGCTGGCCCTGGACGGTCCGCTTCGACCGCATCTTCAAGCTCATCTGAGAGGGGCCGATCCCATGCCGCAGGGACTGGCGCCGCTCGAGGAGATCCTGGCGCATCACTTCGCCGATGCGACTCTGCTGGAACGCGCGCTGACGCATGCGAGCGCGGTGGCCGACGCCAACGGTGCGCACTCCGAAAGCTATCAGCGGCTGGAATTCCTCGGCGACCGCGTGCTCGCGCTCGTCATTGCCGACATGCTGCTCGAAGCCTTTCCCGACGCGGAAGAGGGCGAACTGGCGCGCCGGCTGACGGCGCTCGTGCGCAACGAGAGCTGCGCGGAAGTCGCGCTCGAGACTGGGCTCGGCAACTGGATCCGCCTCGGCGGCAGCGAATTGCAGTCGGGCGGACGCCGCAAGGTGGCGATCCTCGGCGATGTCTGCGAAGCGGTGATCGGAGCGCTGTTCCTCGATGGCGGCCTGCCGACGGCGCAACGCTTCGTGACGGCGCATTGGCGCGCCCGCATGGAGAACTGGAACGGCCCGCAGCGCGACGCCAAGACGACGCTGCAGGAATGGGTGCAGGGCCGTGGCCTCGCCGCCCCGACCTATGCGATCGTGGAGCGCTCGGGACCGGACCATGCGCCGAATTTCCGCGTCGCGGTCACTGTCGAAGATTTGCCGGCCGTCATCGGCGCCGGGCGCTCCAAGCGCGAAGCCGAACAGAAGGCGGCGACGGCCATGCTGATCGCCGAAGGGGTCTGGAGGCCCGAAACCCATGGCGGATGAGAGCCCCTTGCCGAATGAAGAACACGCCGCCGACAGCGGCCAGTCCGAGGCGACGCGCTGCGGCTTCGTCGCCCTGATCGGCGCGCCGAATGCCGGCAAGTCGACCCTGCTCAACCAGCTGGTCGGCGCCAAGATCTCGATCGTCACCCACAAGGTGCAGACGACGCGCGCGATCATGCGCGGCATCGCCATGGAAGGCGCGTCGCAGATCATATTCGTCGACACGCCCGGCATCTTCCGACCGAAGCGTCGGCTCGACCGCGCCATGGTCGACACCGCCTGGGGCGGCGCCAAGGATGCCGACATGGTCGCGCTCCTGGTCGACGCCGAGCGCGGCCTCTCGGGCGAGACGGCGGAGATCCTGGCGAAATTTGCCGATGTCCGGCAGCCGAAGCTCCTCGTCATCAACAAGATCGACACGGTGCGCCGCGACACGCTGCTGGAGATCGCGGCCGAGGCCAATGCCAAGGTCGGCTTCGAGCGTACCTTCATGATCTCGGCGCTGACCGGCGACGGCTGCGCCGATCTCCTTTCCTATCTCGCCGGCGCGGTTCCGGCGGGGCCGTGGCTCTATCCCGACGACCAGCTCTCGGACCTGCCGCTGCGCGCGCTCGCCGCCGAGATCACGCGCGAGAAGCTGTTCCTGCGCCTGCACGACGAATTGCCCTATGCCTCGACGGTCGAGACCGAGGCCTGGAAGGACCAGGCCGACGGCTCCGCCCGTATCGAGCAGACCATCTATGTCGAGCGCGAGAGCCAGAAGAAGATCGTGATCGGCCGCCGCGGCGAGACGATCAAGGCGATCTCGATGGCGGCACGGCAGGAAATCCAGGAGATGGCCGAGCGCCCGGTCCATCTCTTCCTGTTCGTCAAGGTCCGCGAAAACTGGGGCGACGACCCCGAGCGCTACCGCGAGATGGGCATCGAGTTTCCGCGCGGGTGAGGGCGTCACCGCTCAATCCGTGGGCCGACCAAGCGGCTTGCGGACACTGCGGAATTTCCGTACATGGAGCGAGGGGACCGAGGTGATCTTCGATGCCGTGAAAGACGCGGCAAACCGCGCGCAGCATGGGTTGCCGCTCGCATTCGGCGAGCGGCTTTTCGAGGATGACAACCACCTGATCATCCCGTCCATCCGCGAGGTTGACGGTGAAGAGCGGTTCAAGGTGGTTGGTACCGTGGCAGCAAAGCAGTTCACCGCGGTGTTTGTCTGGCGGGACGGAACGCCCGTTTCATATCGGTGAGAAGGAGCAACAGAGGTGAAGAACGAGCCTATCGTGCTGCCTTCTGACCCGGCCGACTCCGAAGATTTTGATGTGACTTCCGAAGGGATGGATCGTGGCCAACGCTCCCGTCTCATCCGGACGACGCGAACGAAGCTCGGTTTGTCCCAGGCGGAGTTTGCCGAGCGGTTCCGCGTTCCGGTCGGTACGCTGCGCGACTGGGAGCAGGCGCGGGTGACGGCACCCGATTTTGCGATCGCCTATGTCCGCGTGATCGCCAAGCATCCCGACATGGTCGCGCAGGCGGTCGCCTAAAGTCCCGCGTCGCCGAGTTCTGCCAGCAGCCGATCCTTCGTCTCGCGGTCGATCGCCGTCCAGGGCATGTCCTCGAGCGCGGCGTGGAGGCCCCAGAGCATGTTGAGCGTCACGCCGCGCGGGTCGCGGTGCTTGAGGCGGCGATAGGCCTCGATCGCGCCAAGCGCGCGCAGGTCGGCCTCGGTGGCGACGCCGATCTCCGTCAGCCAGATCGCGGATTTCGGCCCGATGCCGCGCATGGCGGCGATCGGCCGGGCTTCGGGCTCAGCCTTCCGGTTCGTCATGATGGGACGGCAGCTCCGGGTCGAAGCCCTTGGCGGCGGCGCGGCGGCTGCCGACCCAGATATTGTGCTGGACGGGAAAGGCGTCGGGCTCGTCGAGCGAGGCGAGCGTGACGTCAATCCGCTCGTCGTCGTCGATCATGGTCATCATCAGCGGCGTGCCGCAATCGGCGCAGAAATGGCGGCGGCCGAGCGTGGAGGATTCGTGCGTCGCGGGATTGCCCGCGGTCAGGTGGAAGGCCGGCGCATCGAAGGTCGCCCAGGTGATGAAGAGGGCGCCGCCGGCGAGCTGGCAGAGCCTGCAATGGCAGTGGCAGACGAGACGCGGCGGCCTGTCGATGCGGTAGTGGATGCGCCCGCACAGGCAGCCGCCTGTGATCGGCTCGCTCACAGCGCCAGCTCCACGAAGACCGGTACATGGTCGGACGGCTTCTCCCAGGCGCGCACATGCTTGTCGATTCCGACCGAGACGAGGCGGTCGGCAGCCTGCGGCGAGAGCAGGAGATGGTCGATGCGGATGCCGTTGTTCTTCTGCCAGGCGCCGGCCTGATAGTCCCAGAAGGTGTAGAGGCCGCCTTCGTCGGTGGCGGCTCGCAGCGCCTCCGTGAAGCCGAGATTCTCGATCGCGCGCAGGGCCTGCCGACTCTCGGGCTGGAAGAGCGCGTCATGGGTCCAGATCGACGGGTCCTTGGCGTCGCGCGGCTCGGGAATGACGTTGTAGTCGCCGCCCATGACGAGCGGCTCCTCCGTCAGGAGGCGTTCCGCCGCCCAGCGCCGCAGCCGCTCCATCCAGGCGAGCTTATAGGTGAATTTCTCCGTGCCGATCGGATTGCCGTTCGGCAGATAGAGCGACACGACGCGCAGCGCCCCCGAGGGGACGGAGAAGACGCCCTCGATGAAGCGGGCCTGCTCGTCGGTCGAATCGCCCGGCAGGCCGCGATTGACCTCGTCGAAGGGCAGCTTCGACAACAGCGCGACGCCGTTGAAGCCCTTCTGGCCATGCACTGCGACATTGTAGCCGAGATCCTCAAAGGCCGCGGCGGGGAAACCCTCGTCGACGGTCTTGATCTCCTGCAGGCCGACAATGTCCGGCTGCGCTTCGCGCACCCAGGCGACGGCATTCTCGATCCGGGCTCTGACGCCGTTGATGTTCCAGGTCGCGATCTTCATGGCGGGAAGATTAGTGGCAGACGCGCCGCGAGGATAGGTGCGCCATGCCCTCGGAGCGCGACGACGGGGATTGCGATTGCGCCGTTCGGGCCGCGGCATGGAAGCCACAGGCGCGCGGCGC
>Ga0209930_1001819_pt1 | contig 29687 bp, 25 predicted proteins | sample ThiBiot_500_biof_2_FD_183948 | JGI IMG/M metagenome (GOLD analysis project Ga0209930, IMG submission 183948) | Wastewater bioreactor microbial communities from Cape Town, South Africa - Thiocy_cont_500_biof (SPAdes) | ecosystem: Engineered > Bioreactor > Thiocyanate-remediating >... | reverse complement strand
CTCCAAGATCGAGAACGGCAAGGCCTCGCCCTCGCTGCCGATGCTGCACCGCCTGGTGCAGGTGCTGGAAACCAATATCGGCTGGATGTTCGAGGAGGTCGACGGCGAGGAAGGCATCATCTTCCGCGCCGGTTCACGGCCGCTGATCGCGCTCGATCCCTTGCGCCAGGGCGACGGCGTCACGCTGGAACGCGTGATCCCCTATTCCCCCGGCCACCTCCTCCAGTGCAACATCCACCACATCGAGGCGGGCGGCGAGAGCGCGGGCCCGATCCGGCATGTCGGCGAGGAGGTTGGCTATCTCATCTGCGGCGAGGTCGAGCTCACCGTCGGCCAGCGCGCCTTCCACCTGAAGGAGGGCGACAGCTTCGTGTTCGACTCCGACCGCCCCCACCACTACCGCAATCCGGGCAGCGTCCGCGCCAGCATCTTCTGGGTCAACACGCCGCCCACTTTCTGATCATTCAAGTGACTTGACATTGATGGGACCGCCGCCACTCTAGGCGCGGCAAAAACGAGAGGGAGAACGACGGATGGCGCGGCGCAAGATCCTGCTGGCAGGCGAATCGTGGGTGTCTTCGGCGACGCATGTCAAAGGCTTCGACCAGTTCCAGTCGGTCACCTATCACACTGGCGCCGATCCGCTGATCGCGGCGCTGAAGGGCCTCGGCTACGACGTCACCTTCATGCCCTCGCATGAGGCGCAGCGCGATTTCCCGCAGACCGTCGAGGCGATCTCCGCCTATGACGCCGTGATCCTTTCCGATATCGGCGCCAACACGCTGCTGCTGCATCCGGACACCTGGCTGCTCTCGAAGCGCACGCCGAACCGGCTGAAGGCGCTCGAAAAGTGGGTGAGCGAGGGCGGCGCGCTGCTGATGTTCGGCGGCTATTATTCGTTCCAGGGCATCAACGGCGCCGCGCGCTATCGCGGCACGGCCGTCGAGGCGGTGCTGCCCGTCACCTGCCATTCCTATGACGACCGCATCGAGGTGCCGGAAGGCTTCACGCCGGTGGTGACCGGTGCGTCCTCGCATCCGATCCTCGCCGGGCTGCCGGCCGAATGGCCGCCGCTGCTCGGCTTCAACGAGGTGGCGGTCAAGGACGATGCCGAGGTGCTCGCGACCGTCTCGACCGAATATGGGTCGCTGCCGCTCATCGCCACCCGGCGCCACGGCAAGGGCCGCAGCGTCGTGTGGACCTCCGATGTCGGGCCGCACTGGCTGCCGCCGGAATTCGTCGCCTGGCCGCAATACGGCCAACTCTTCTCGCAGATGATCGACTGGGCGACCGCCCGCGACTGAGGATCCGCGCATGCCAGCCACCCGCGTCAAGGAAGCGCCGCTCACGGTGGCCGCGATCCAGATGGAGCCGAGGATCGGCGAGGTCGAGGCCAATCTCGCCCGCTCGGTCGCGCTCATCGAGGAGGCGGCGGGGCATGGCGCGAAGCTGGTGGTGCTGCCCGAACTCTGCAACACGGGTTATGTGTTCGAGAGCCGGGCCGAGGCGCGCTCGCTCGCCGAGACCATTCCGGACGGGCGCTCGACTAAGCTCTGGATCGAGACGGCCCGCCGCCTCGATCTCCACATCGTCGCCGGCATCACCGAGCGCGAGGGCGAACTCCTCTACAATTCCGCCGTCATCCTCGGGCCGGACGGGCTGATCGGCCGCTATCGCAAGGTGCATCTGTGGGGCGACGAGGCGCTGCATTTCGCGCCCGGCAATCTCGGCTTCCCGGTCTTCGACCTGCCCTTCGGGCGGATCGGCTGCCATATCTGCTACGACTGCTGGTTCCCCGAAAGCTTCCGCCTGGCGGCGCTGCAGGGCGCCGAGATCGTCTGCGTGCCGACCAACTGGGTGCCGATCCCCGGCCAGGATCCGAAGCGCGAGGCGATGGCCAACATCATCGCCATGGGCGCGGCGCACTGCAATTCCGTCTTCGTCGTCTGCGCCGACCGCGTCGGCACCGAGCGCGGCCAGCCCTTCATCGGCCAGAGCCTCGTCGTCGGCCATACCGGCTGGCCGGTCGCCGGCCCGGCGAGCCGCGATGGCGAAGAGGTTCTCGTCGCGACGATCAATCTCGCCGATGCGCGCCGCAAGCGGAACTGGAACGACTTCAACCAGGTCATGCGCGACCGCCGCCGCGACGTCTATGACGAGATGCTCGGCAGCGGCGCCAAGCCCGGCTGGTATTGAAAATCCGGTTTCCCGAAGCTCGGCCTTCGCATTCGGCGTGGACAGCGGCGGGGGCTGGCGCTTAGCCTGCCGCCGCTCGGGCGGAGGCCGGCCGTCCGACGCGGTGCTGGCGACCGGTCGGGGTCCTGAGCCGATGGTTTCTTCCGAGAGGCTGGACGAGGCGTCCCGCGCCGCGTGGCTCTATTATGTCGGCGGCAACACGCAGGACCAGATCGCGGTGAAGCTCGGCGTCTCGCGCCAGGCGGCGCAGCGGCTCGTGTCGCTGGCGGTCGCCGAAGGCCTCGTCAAGATCCGCATCGACCATCCGATCGCAGCCTGCCTCGAACGCGCCGCGCGCCTCACCGAGCGCTACCGCCTCAATTATTGCGAGATCGTGCCGTCGGACCCGGCGACGCCCGGCGCCGTCGGCGGCATCGCGCGCGCGGCGGCGACGGAGATGGAGCGCTGGCTGCGCCGCGAGGCGCCGCTCGTGATGGCGATCGGCACCGGCCGCTCGCTGCAGGCCTCTGTCGAGGAGATGCTGCATATCGATTGCCCGCAGCATCGCGTCGTCTCGCTCACCGGCTCGATCCTGCCCGACGGCTCGACCTCGCATCACAGCGTGATCTATTCGCTGGCCGGGCGCATTTCCGGGGCGACCTTTCCCCTGCCCTTCCCGGTCGTCGCCTCCTCGCGCGGCGAGCGCGAGACGCTGCATGCGCAGCCGATGATCCGCCCGACGCTTGCGCTCGCCGAGCGCGCCGAGGTGACCTTTCTCGGCATCGGCCATATGGCGGGCGATGCGGCGATGGTGCAGGACGGCTTCATCAGCGCCGAGGAGCAGGTCGTCCTGGAGAAATCCGGCGCGGTCGGCGAGATCATCGGCTGGGCCTTCGACGGCGAGGGCCGCATCCTCGAGATCGGCAGCAATGCCCGCGTGGCCTCGGCGCCGATCCCCGACCGCGAGCGCGGCCTCGTCATCGGCATCGCCGCCGGCGCGAAGAAGCGCAGCGCCATCGCCGCCGCCCTCGCCGGCCGCCTCGTCAACGGCCTCATCACCGACGAAGCCATGGCGACGATGCTGCTGGAAGGGTGAGGATCAGGCAGCCCTCCCCGGGCCGGTGGTCCGGGAAGGGCTCGTGTCGCGCAGTCAGAGCGTCTGCATCTTCGGATCGATATCGGCGCCGTTCACGAGGACACGGCCGTCGAAGATGATGACGTCATTGCCGTTGAAGCTGGTGAAGCTCCAATAGGGCGCCGTCTTCGCCGGACCGTCCCGCTCGACATATTCGAGGCATTCCTTGCGGAGGATTTCGGCTGCGATCTGCTCGCCGAGCCGCAGCGAGCGCGTGTTGTCCGAACGCCAGTGGACGCCGCCCATCGAGCGGCCCATCGCGACATTGCAGGCGATCTTGTTGAGCTCGCCCTCGACGGTCAGTTCGCCCTTGTCGGCACCCTTATACTCCACGAGTTGCCCAGCGCTGTTCGTGGTTCCGATCACGACGAAGCATCCGGGCTCCAGGATCGTCTCGCCCCCTGCGTCCTCGCCATTCTGAGGCGGCGGGACGCAGTTGGACGCGGCGAACGGGTTGCGCGGCTTCTTGGCATCGAGATGCGCCGCAAGCGGAGTCTTCTCGTCGAGCCAGGCCTTGAGGATGGTCACGCAGGCGCCGGCGACCGTCGCATGACCGGCACCATAAGCGGGGTGCGGCGGCGATCCCGCGGTGAAGGCCATCGGCAGATAGTAGTTCTTGTCGACGCGCGGAGACGTCGGATCCGTCAGAAGCCTCGCCGCTTCGGTTTGGAAGACCGCGTCTGGCAGCCGATAGTCTCGCTTGGTATAGACAGGCCCATTTGCGCCAGGCTCTTCCAGACCGACCTTCTGCATCTGCATCAGCCCGCCATACGCCTCGGGACGGAGCCGGCGATGCACTTCCCATTTCTGCCGCCAGACGACGGCGAGCGCCCGCGAGGCGACCTCGGAAACGCGAGTCAGGAGGTCCGGACCGCCGAATGTGCCGAAATTGCCTTGCCTCGTGTAGCGCAGATAGGGATTGCCCTGGTCGAACATCACGCCCCAGGACAGGCAGAGCAGCGCCGCGTTGAAATAGGCCTGATGCAGCGCGTCCTTGTTCACGAAGCGCGCGATGTCGCGCATCGTGCTGATGCGCCGCGGCGGCACGACGTCTCCCTTGTCGTCGTGCTCCTCCAGCATCGGGTCCTTCGTGAAATCATTGTCCCCGCTGTAACCGTTGCCCCATTCGTCGAGCCCGGTGTTCTGGGCCCTGAGCCAGTCACCGTGCTTGGTGAGGAAGTCTTTCTTGGCATAGGGCCTCACCTTCTGGACGATGAATTGCGCGCCATAGGCGATGTCGTGCAGGAAGAACTGCGAGACCAGCGGTCCCTTGTCTTCGCCTAGCAGACCGCAGCGGAACAAGGTACCGGCGCGAAGGTCGAGCTTTCCGTCCGCTCCGACCGGAAGATCGACGCCGAGCCGCAGTCCGCCCGGCTCGTTCGCTTTGACGGCTGCCTCGAAGACGTCAGCGAGCTCTGTGCATCGGCGGGCGTTGGCGTCGCCGGCGCAGGCGCACCCGTGGCGGGCGCGTCCCAGTCCGCGAACTTCACGTCGCGCAGGATCGCCATCCATTGCAGCTCGGTCATCTCGGCAGCCGTCGAGAGCGAGCGCAGCTTCGGCGCCGGCGGCATCATGAAATGTGCGGAACCGCCGCTCAGCCCGTCGAGAAAGCGGGCGGCCTGCGGATTGTTCAGCTTGTCGCTGGAGAGCGGCATGACGCCGAGCTTGAAGCCACTCTGGATGGGGTCGATCTTTGCATCAGGATCGACGACCGTCACTTTATTGGCGTCCAGCTTGAACCCCGTAGGGCTCCCCTTGACGGTCTCGTAGTCGCCGCCCGTCACCGCCACCAGCTTGAAGGCGGCGTAGTGGGTCGGATCGACTTCGCCGAACTTGTTGTGCGGCAATGTCTTGTGGAAATTCCCGATCGCGACGACTTTCTTCGTTCCCCCGACTTCATACAAAAAGTCGCATTCCAGCAGCTCATCGCCGTTGTTGGACATGATACCCCCGTGTGATTGCTAATTGAGCCTGACTATTTCATTTCGACCGTTCCATGCCGTCCATCCTCAAGACTGCAGGGCCACAATAACACAGCGCTTTTCCCTTTAACGGTGCGCGCGCTCGATCCTGCAATTATTTATTGCGGATCTCCCCGGAGCCGCCCGTCGACGGGAAACGAGCCGGACGTCCTGCGACGACAGCGGCGACGACGACGCCATCACTCCTTGTGCGTCGCACAATCGAATTTCGTTGACCGGCGATGCCTGAGTGTGAGTATTTTCCCGTTCGCCGGGCAAATGCCCGGCACAGGGAGGATGCTATGAGACATTACCGACACCTCGCGGGCGTCGCCTCGCTGCTCGCGCTCGTCGCGGCTGGACCGGCCATCGCCGAGACCACGCTGACGATCGCGACCGTGAACAATGGCGACATGGTCCGCATGCAGGGCCTGACCGAGGACTTCACCAAGGCCAATCCCGACATCAAGCTGCAGTGGGTGACGCTGGAAGAGAACGTCCTGCGTCAGAAGGTGACGACCGACATCGCCACCAAGGGCGGCCAGTACGACGTGCTGACCATCGGCACCTATGAGGTTCCGATCTGGGCCAAGAATGGCTGGCTGGTGCCGCTCGACAATCTCGGCGACGCCTACAAGATCGACGATCTCCTGCCGGCGATCCGCGGCGGTCTCTCGGCCGACGGCAAGCTCTACGCCTCGCCCTTCTATGGCGAGTCGAGCTACGTCATGTACCGCAAGGACCTGATGGAGAAGGCCGGGCTGACCATGCCCGAGGCGCCGACCTGGGACTTCATCCGCGAGGCCGCGGAGAAGATGACCGACCGCGCCGCCGGCATCAACGGCGTGTGCCTCCGCGGCAAGGCCGGCTGGGGCGAGAACATGGCCTTCCTGACCGCGATGTCGAACTCGTTCGGCGCGCGCTGGTTCGACGAGCAGTGGAAGCCGCAGTTCGACCAGCCGGAATGGAAGAACACGCTGCAGTTCTATGTCGACCTGATGAAGGCGGCCGGCCCGGCCGGTGCCTCCTCGAACGGCTTCAACGAGAACCTGACCCTCTTCCAGCAGGGCAAGTGCGGCATGTGGATCGACGCCACGGTCGCCGGTTCCTTCGTGACCGATCCCAAGGCCTCGACGGTCAGCGACAAGGTCGGCTTCGCGCTCGCCCCCGACACCGGCCTTGGCAAGCGCGGCAACTGGCTGTGGGCGTGGTCGCTCGCCATCCCCGCCGGCTCGCAGAAGACCGAGGCGGCCGAGAAGTTCATCGCCTGGGCGACCGGCCCCGGCTATCTCGACCTCGTCGCCTCCAAGGAAGGCTGGGCCAATGTCCCGCCCGGCACGCGCTCCTCGCTCTATGCCAACAAGGACTATACGAGCGCCGCGCCCTTCGCCGAGATGACGCTCGCCTCGATCAACGCCGCCGATCCGACGCATCCGACCGTCAAGCCGGTGCCCTATACCGGCGTGCAGTTCGTCGCCATCCCCGAGTTCCAGGGTCTCGGCGACACCGTCGGCAAGTTCTTCTCGGCCGCGCTCGCCGGGCAGACCAGCGTCGACGACGCGCTGAAGCAGGCGCAGGACGCCTCGACGCGCACCATGACCAAGGCCGGCTACATCAAGTAAGCCTCCCGCGACGACCTGCCCGGGACCTCGGTCCCGGGCCTCTTTTCAAGACCCGCCGACGACGAGCCGGCCCCGCGCCCGAGAGGAGAGCGCGAGGCGAGAGAGCCGCGCGCGGGCATCAAGTGACGGGAACGGGAGCGAGGGGAGGCAGGAATGGCTGCGACGGTGAATACGCGCCGGCTGGCGCGCGCCATGCTGACGCCGGCGGTGGTGATCCTCTTCATCTGGATGATCGTGCCGCTGGTCCTGACGCTCTGGTATTCGTTCCAGAACTACAGCCTGCTCAACCCGGCCAATGTCGGCTTCGCGGGCTGGACCAACTACCAGTATTTCCTGACCGACCCCGCCTTCTTCCAGGCCTTCGCCAACACGCTGATCCTCACTTTGTCGGTGCTGGCGATCACGGTCATCGGCGGCATCCTGCTCGGCCTGCTGCTCGACCAGTTCATCTACGGACAGGGCATCGTCCGCATCCTCGTCATCTCGCCGTTCTTCATCATGCCGACCGTCGCGGCGCTCGTCTGGAAGAACATGCTGATGAACCCGAACTACGGCATCTTCGCCTGGATCGCGACGAGCCTCGGGATGCAGCCGGTCGCCTGGCTCGAGACCTATCCGCTGTTCTCGATCATCCTCATCGTCGCCTGGCAGTGGCTGCCCTTCGCGACACTGATCCTGCTGACGGCGCTGCAGTCGCTCGACGAGGAGCAGAAGGAGGCGGCCGGCATGGACGGCGCCGGCTTCGCCAGCCTCTTCGTCTACATCACGCTGCCGCATCTCGCCCGCGCCATCACGGTCGTCATCCTGATCGAGACGATCTTCCTGCTCTCCGTCTTCGCCGAGATCCTCGTCACGACCGGCGGCGGACCTGGCTACGCCACCACCAACATCGCCTATCTGATCTATCACCTGGCCCTGCTCGACTACGATGTCGGCGGCGCTTCGGCCGGCGGTGTCGTGGCGGTCATCCTCGCCAATATCGTCGCCATCTTCCTCGTCCGCCTGGTCGGCAAGAACCTCGAAGCGTGAGGAGAGAAACCCATGGCCCGCGCCATCAGCCCGCAGAAGAAATGGACCTTCACGATCCTCGCCTGGATCGTGGCGCTCATCCTCTTCTTCCCGATCCTGTGGACGATCCTCACCGCCTTCAAGACCGAGGGTGACGCGATCCTGTTTCCGCCGGCCTTCCTGCCGCCGCACTGGACGCTTGAGAACTTCTTCGAGGTTCAGGCGCGCTCCGACTATTTCCGCCACTTCTTCAATTCGGTGGTGATCTCGGTCGGCTCGACGCTGATCGGCCTCCTGGTCGCGGTGCCGGCGGCGTGGTCGATGGCCTTCGCGCCGACCAAGCGCACCAAGGACATCCTGATGTGGATGCTCTCGACCAAGATGATGCCGGCGGTCGGCGTGCTGGTGCCGATCTATCTCATCTTCAAGAATCTCGGCCTGCTCGATTCGCTCGCCGGCCTCACCGGCATCCTGATGCTGATCAACCTGCCGATCATGGTCTGGATGCTCTATACCTATTTCCGCGAGATCCCGGTCGACATCCTCGAAGCCTCGCGCATGGACGGCGCCGTGCTCTGGAAGGAGATCGTCTATGTGCTGCTGCCCATGGCGATCCCCGGCATCGCCTCGACGCTGCTCCTCAACATCATCCTCGCCTGGAACGAGGCGTTCTGGACGCTGAACCTGTCGGCCGCCAATGCCGCGCCGCTGACGGCCTTCATCGCCTCCTATTCGAGCCCCGAGGGGCTGTTCTGGGCCAAGCTTTCGGCGGCCTCTACGCTCGCCATCGCGCCGATCCTGGTGATCGGCTGGTTCAGCCAGAAGCAACTGGTCCGCGGCATGACATTCGGCGCCGTCAAGTAGCCGAGGGGGAGGAGAACAAGATGGGCAAGATCGTCCTTCAAGGCGTCGAGAAGCATTTCGGCGACGTCAAGGTCATCTCCAATGTCGACCTGACGGTCGAGGACGGCGCCTTCGTCGTCTTCGTGGGGCCGTCGGGCTGCGGCAAGTCCACGCTTCTGAGGCTCATCGCCGGGCTGGAGGACGTGACGGGCGGGCGCATCCTCATCGATGGCGTGGACGTCACCGACCTGCCGCCGATGAAGCGCGGCCTCTCGATGGTGTTCCAGTCCTATGCGCTCTATCCGCATATGAGCGTGCGCGGCAATATCGGCTTCGGCCTCAAGATGGCCGGCCTGCCGAAGGACGAGATCGCGCGGAAGGTCGAGGCCGCCGCGGCGACGCTCAACCTGACGCAATATCTCGACCGCAAGCCGCGCCAGCTCTCGGGCGGCCAGCGCCAGCGCGTCGCCATCGGCCGGGCGATCGTGCGCGAGCCGAAGGGCTTCCTGTTCGACGAGCCGCTGTCCAATCTCGACGCGGCGCTCAGGGTCAACATGCGCATCGAGATCGCGCGGCTGCAGAAGGCGCTCGCCACGACCGCCATCTATGTGACGCATGACCAGGTCGAGGCCATGACCATGGCCGACAAGATCGTCGTGCTGAATGCCGGCCGCGTCGAGCAGGTCGGCTCGCCGCTCGAACTCTATGACCGGCCGGACAATCTCTTCGTCGCCGGCTTCATCGGCTCGCCCAAGATGAACCTCGTCGGCGGCCGCATCGCCGAGGGCTATGGCGCGGCGACGGTCGGCATCCGCCCGGAACATCTCCTGGTCGGGCGCGAGGGTGACGGCTGGCGCGGCACGATCAGCGTCGCCGAGCATCTCGGCAGCGACACCTTCCTCTATGTCGACGTGAAGGATGTCGGCCTCGTCACGGTGCGCACGCAGGGCGAGGCGGGACTCCGCACCGGCGACAGCGTCGTGCTCCGCCCGGACCCGGCGCGACTGCATCGCTTCGACCGCGACGGCCGCGCGATCCGCGCCGCCTGAAACACAGATTGAAACTGCCGGCGCGGCTGTGGATGATCCGCCGCGACTCACCGAACCCACGCCCGAACGCAGGAAGACACCCGCCATGGCGATCAAGCTCAGCACCGACGCACTGCCCGCCATCGCTGCGAAGGCGCGCGTGCCCGGCTATGACCGGTCGGCGCTCTCGGCCGGCATCCTGCATTTCGGCATCGGCAATTTCCACCGTGCCCATCAGGCGGCCTATCTCGACGATCTCTTCGCCACCGGCCGCGACCATGATTTCGCGATCATCGGCACCGGCGTCACCGAGCACGACACCCGCATCGCTTCCGTCCTCGCCGGCCAGGACCTCCTGACGACGCTGGTCGAGCAGGAGGCACATCGCTCGGACGCCCGCGTCACCGGCTCGATGATCGCGACGATTCCGCCGGAAGACCGCGCGGCGATCCTGGAGAAGCTCGCCGATCCGGCGATCCGCATCGTCTCGATGACGGTGACCGAAGGCGGCTATTTCGTGAATGCCGCGACCGGCGCCTTCGACCCCGCCCATCCGCAGATCGCCGCCGACGGGTCCAATCCCGCCGACCCGAAGACCGTGTTCGGCCTCATCGCCGCCGGCCTTCGCCGCCGCCGCGATGCCGGCATCGCGCCCTTCACGGTCATGAGCTGCGACAACCTTCCCCATAACGGCGCCGCCGCCCGCAACGCGGTCACCGGCGTCGCGGCGCTCTCCGATCCCGCCTTCGCGGCGTGGATCCGCCAGAACGTCGCCTTCCCGAACGGCATGGTCGACCGCATCACGCCGGCGACCGGCGACCGCGAGCGGACGATGCTCGCCGACGACTTCGGCATCGAGGACGCCTGGCCGGTGTTCTGCGAGGATTTCCGCCAGTGGGTGCTGGAGGACAATTTCCCCGCCGGCCGGCCGCGGCTGGAAGAGGTCGGCGTCCAGTTCGTGCCGGACGTGACGCCCTTCGAGATGATGAAGATCCGCATCCTCAACGGCGGCCATGCGGTCATCGCCTATCCGGCCGGGCTGATGGATATCCACTTCGTGCATGAGGCGATGGAGAATCCGCTCGTCGCCGCCTTCCTGGAGAAGATCGAGCGCGAGGAGATCGTGCCGGTGGTGCCGCCGGTGCCCGATACCGACACCAGCGCCTATTTCGCGCTGATCCAGCGCCGCTTCGCCAATCCGAAGATCGGCGACACCGTGCGCCGCCTCTGCCTCGACGGGTCGAACCGGCAGCCGAAATTCATCATCCCGACCATCGCCGACCGGCTCGACCAGGGCCTTTCGATCTCTGGCCTCGCGCTCGAATCGGCGCTGTGGTGCCGCTACTGCTTCGGCACCACCGACAGCGGCGCCGCGATCGCGCCGAACGATCCGAACTGGGAGCGCATGACGGCGACCGCCGCCGCGGCCAAGGACGATCCGGACGCCTGGCTCGCCATGGAGGACATCTATGGCGCCGTCGGCCGCAACGCGGTCTTCCGCGAGGCCTTCGCAGGCTGGCTGGCCGCGCTGTGGCAGGACGGCACCAGGGCGACGCTCGAGCGCTATCTCGCACGCTGACGGGGCGCGAGCCGTGTCCCTCGGCCCGGGTCTGGTGATCTTCGACTGCGACGGCGTCGTGGTCGACAGCGAGCCCGTGGCCATCGCGGCGCTGGCGGAGTTCCTGCAGGGCATCGGCCTGCCGGTCGCGGAAGACTATGTCTACCGCAAGTTCCTCGGCCGCAGCTGGGCGACGGCGACCGCGCTGCTCGACCGCGACTACGGCATCCGCCTCTCCGATGTCGAGCTCGCCGCCTACAAGGAACTGCTGCTGGAGCGCATCCGCCGCGACGTGCAGCCGATGCCGGGCGTGGTCGCGGCGCTCGCGGCGCTCGGCCGGCCGGCCTGCATCGCCTCGTCGAGCGCCACCGAGCGGCTCGCCGTGGCGCTCGCCAAGGAGCGGCTCGCCGACCGTTTCGCGCCCAATATCTTCAACGCCGCCATGGTCGCGCGCGGCAAGCCGGCGCCTGACCTTTTCCTTCTTGCCGCCGAGCGGATGGGCGCGGCGCCGGCGGATTGCCTCGTCATCGAGGACAGTCCGGCCGGCATCGAGGCGGGCAAGGCGGCGGGCATGATCGTCGCGGCCTTTCTCGGCGGCTCGCATGTCGCGCCCGGCAAGCTGCGGCCCCTCATCCTGGCGCTGGAGCCGGAGATCACCTTCGAGCACATGGACGAACTGCCGGCCGTCCTTCAGCGCTTCGATGTCCTCCGCGCTCAGCGCGCGCGCTGTCCGGCATAGTTGCTGCCGAGGCCCTTGGCGAAAGTGTCGCGCATCTCCTCGGCGGTCAGCAGCACCGGCCCGCCGATCAGGAGCGCGTTGAAATACTGCCGCGCGATCGTCTCCAGTTCGACCGCGCGCCAGAAGGCGTTGGCGAGGTCATGGCCGGTCGCGATGGCGCCGTGATTGGCGAGGAGGCAGGCCGAGCGGTCCTCCAGCGCCTTCAGGACATTGGCCGAGAGCTGTTCGGTGCCGTAGGTGGCATAGTCGGCGCAGCGGACATCGTCGCCGCCGAAGATCGCGATCATATAGTGGCAGGCCGGGATCGACCGCCGCGCGATGGCGAGGCTCGTGCAATAGGTCGGGTGTGTGTGCACGATCGCGCCCACCTCGGGCCGCGAGCGCATGATGTCGAGATGGAAACGCCACTCGCTCGACGGCGGCTTCGGCCCCTCCCACGCGCCGTCATTGCCGGCGAGCGACATCGCGGCGATGTCCTCCGGCACCAGGCGGTCATAGGGGATCGAGGTCGGCGTGATCAGCATAAGGTCGCCGAAGCGCACCGAGATATTGCCCGAGACGCCCTGGTTGATCCCCGCCGCATTCATCCTGAGGCAATGGTCGATGATCTCCCGGCGGCGGTCGAGCTCTGTCATGGGCGTCCCTCGGAAATGGTGGCCTGCCTCTTGGCAGGCGGCCCGCCGCCGGTCAATGCGGCGTCAGCGCGCCGTCCAGCCGCCGTCGACAAGGAGCGTCTGGCCGGTGATCATGGAGGCCGCGTCCGAGGCGAGGAAGGCGACGACGCCGGAGACCTCGTGCGGCTCGCCGATCCTGTGCAGCGCGGCGATCCGGTCGATGACGTCGGCGTGGAAATCGGGATCGGCCAGCATCGCCTTCGTGCCGTCGGTATGGATGAAGGTCGGCGCGACGCAGTTGACGCGCACATTGTGGCGCCCCCATTCGACGGCGAAGCACTTGGTCATATGCGCGACCGCGGCCTTGGAGAGGCAGTAGACACCCTCGCCCGGCAGCGCGACGGCGCCGGCCTGCGAGCCTATATTGACGATGGCGCCGCGGCCGTGGGCGATCATGTGCTTGCCGGCATGCTGCGACAGGAAGAAGGTCGAGCGGACATTGATGTCGAGCACGGCGTCGAAATCGTCTTCGCCCACCGTCTCGATCGGCGCCATCGGAATGCCGCCGCCGGCATTGTTGACGAGGATGTCGAGCCGGCCGAAGGCCTCGATGGTCGCATCGATCGCCGCGCGCCCCTCGGCGAGATTGCGGACATCGAGCTGCAGCGGCAGCGCGCGGCGGCCGAGCGCCTCGATCTCGGCGACGAGCCCGCCATCCGACGTGGCATCGCGGAGGCCGAGCGCGACATCGGCGCCTGCCGCGGCGAGCGCCAAGGCCGAGGCGCGGCCGATGCCCCGCCCCGCCCCCGTCACCAGCGCCGCGCGTCCTTCGAGGCTGAAATCCGGCAGCTTCGTCATGATGGAACCTCCCTCCCAAGGTCAGCGCGCGGGACGCGCGACGACCAGATAGCCATAGCCCCAGTCGACCGGCAGCAGCGACGACAGGCGGTCGTCGAGCCAGCCGGTGACGGGATTGTGCGTGACTGCATATTCCGGCAGCACGCTTTCGATGGTGAGCCGCTCGAGCGCGAAGCCGGCGGCGGCGAGTTCAGCGCCGATCTCGCCGCGCTCGTAGAGATGATAGAAAAGCGCGATCGCCCTTCCGCCATCGTCGCGGCGATAGCGGATGTCGCCCGGCTCCAGGCCCGGAAGCCCGGCCGATTCCGCCTGCGCGGCGCGAAAGCGGCGGCGGCGGTTCGGCAAGCCCAGCACCAGATGGCCGGAGGGCTTCAGGTTGCGCCGGAGTTCATCCATCAGCGCGACGCGGTTCTCCCGCCCGGCGACATGGCCGAGCACGCCGAAGCCGAGCAGCGCGACATCGAAGCTCGCCCGGCGGGGGATCAGCGCCTCATAGGCGGCGCCTTCGGCATCCGTCACCGCGATCCGGTCGGAAAGCCCCTCGGCCGCGACCCGCTCACGGAGATGCGCGCGCGCGACCGCGCTGATATCGACGGCCACGACCTTTGCCGCCCGCGAGCGGGCGAGCGTCAGGCAATAGCGCCCCTCGCCGGCGCCATAATCGATCAGTCCGCCGCCCTCGGGCAGCAGCTTTTCGAGGACGCGCAGCGTTCGTCGGTTCGGCCGCGGATAGCGGCGCTGATAGAGGCCCGATGCGAAATAGGCATCGTAGCTCTCGGCCATATCGGGCAGCAGGCCGCCGTCTTCGCCCTTCGGACGCCTCCGCTCGGACATGGCGTTGGGAAGCCTTTCGAAAGTGCGGCTGGCCGGCGGCTCAGTGCTCGAAATGCAGGCGCAGCATCGAGGTGCCCGGATCGGGGCCGGGGCCGCTCGACAGGCGGTCGGCAAGGCGGCGGAGCAGCGTGCCGGAGATGCTCGACATGGCCGCGTCGATCGCCGAATCGTCATCGCCGTCGAGGAGGCTGGCGAGATCCGCCGCCGCGACATCGCCGACGGGCATCGGCGGGCCGGAATGGATCAGCATGATATCGAGGTTGAGCTCGTCGAAGCTGCCGCCGATCGCCTTCACGCGACGGTCGGCACCGGCCGAATCGATCGCCTCCGCGGCCTCGACGGCGGCGAGCGCCGCGCGGCGGACGACATCGCGCCGCGCCGCCCAGGCGCCGCCCATCTCCTCGACGAAATCGGTGATCTGGATCGAGACCGGCGGCCCGTCCGCGGTCAGCGCCACCTTGGCCTCGCGGCGGATGCCGAGGCGGAAGACGAGGTTGAGCACGATGGCGATGACGCCGGTGACGATGAAGCCCGAACCGACCAGGTGGCGGAGCGCGGGATGCGCTTTCTCCGCGAGGCCCGGCATCAGGAGGACGGTGACACCGCCGAGCAGCGACAGGCCGACGATGAAGATGCCGCGCGTGTCGAGCTCGCGCGAGGCGATGAGGTCGATGCCGGCCGCCATCAGAAAGGCGGCGGCATAGAGCTCGATCGCGCCGATGACGGGCGTCGGGATCAGCGTCAGCGCCAGCGTCGCCTGCGGCAGGAAGGCGATCAGCATCAGGATCGCGGCGGTGGCGAGGCCAACGACGCGGCTTGTGACGCCGCTCGCATGGCAGAGGCCGATATTGGCCGAGGAGGTCGCGGTCGGCATCGAGCCGAGGATGCCGCCGATGAAATCCGTGACGCCGGCGGCGAAGACGCCGCGGCTCGCCTGCTTCATGTCGGGGCGGCGCCAGTCGGCGTCGTCCATGCGATCGAGCAGGACGAGCGTGCCGACCGTGTCGATCTGGGTCAGGATCGCGATGAAGGCGAGGCCGACGAGCAGGCTGAGCGGCACGTCGAGGACCGGCGCGACGAGGCTCGGCACAGAGACGGGCGGCGCGGCGAGCAGCAGGGCGCCGCCCTCGAGCCGTCCCATGAGCGCGGCCGCCGCGACGCCGCCGACGACGCCGATGAGGAGCGCCAGCAGCTTCAGCCGCTTGTTGCCCCAGACCGAGAGGCCGACGATCAGCGCCAGCGTGATCGACGACATCACGAGGCTCGGCATGTCGATGACGAAGTCGTGGCCGAGGCTCCAGGAATGCTCGACCGCCTCGCCGACCAGCGACATGCCGCCGATGAGGACGACAAGGCCGGCGACGATCGGCGGGAAGAGACCGCGGAGGCGCGGCAGGAGCGGCGCGATGCCGAGCGTCGCCAGCGCCGAGATGACCGTCATCGTCACCATGCCGCCCGGCCCGGTGACGGCGATCACCGGTGTCGCCAGCGGCACCATGAACACCGACGGCATATGGATCATCAGTGAGCCGGCGCCGAATCGCCCGCCCCAGGACTGGAGCGCGGTGCCGATCGCCATGGTGATGATGGTGACGGCGAGCAGGTCGCGCGTCTGGTCGACATTGAGCGAGGCGCCGCGGGCGAGCGCCAGCGTATAGGCGAGCAAGCCGAGCGCCATGACGGCATGCTGGAAGCCGAGCGTCAGCGATGTCGCAAGCGGCGGCGTCTCGTCGGCCGAGAAGGACAGTTCATGCGGCCGCCGGCGGGGCCGCGAGGGAGGAAGCTTGAGCGCGATCATGGCCGGACGAGCCCGCTCTCAACGCGGCGGACATTGCCGCGACAACCCGATCGATGCATGCTGTTCCTCGTCCCGGCTCGGCGCCGCCCGCAAGATCGCCCGGTCGCCAAACGGGTGCAAACGGTTTTTTGCGGATGGTGCGGCCTCCCCGGCGTACCGTTACCGCCGAGCCTCATGAAATTGGAGTGATGATGAACGTTACGTTCGAGAGCGTCGGATCGGCCCATGTCATCGATCTGTTCGGCCGGCTCGACAGCGCGAATGCGTCGGCCGTCGAACAGCAGCTCCTCGGGAAGCTCGCTGAAGGGAGCGGCGGCGTCGTGATCGACTTCTCGCGCCTCGACTACATTTCCAGCGCCGGGCTCCGTATCGTGCTGGTGGTCGCCAAGCGCATGAAGCAGGCCGGCCGGCGTCTGGTGCTCACCGGCTTCCAGCCGAACATCAAGGACGTGTTCGAGATCAGCGGCTTCCTCAACATCCTCGACGTCGCCCCGAACCGGGCCGACGCCGTGAAGCGCAGCGAAGGCGGCTGAACGCCGGCTTACGAAGCGACCGCGTCGGCCGGCGGGCCGAAATAGCGCACGACGAGGCAGGTGATGTCGTCGGATTGCGGAGCGCCGGCGACGAAGGCGGTGACGGCGCCGGTGACGGCCGTCAGCACGCGGTCGACGGGGAGCAGCGCCGCCGAGCGCAGCGTCTCCTCGATGCGGCCTTCGCCGAACTCGCGGCCCTCGCCGTCCATCGCCTCGGAGATGCCGTCGGTGTAGAGGAACAGCGTATCGCCGGCGCGCAGCATCGCCGCCTTCTCGGCATAGGGCATGTCGGGCAGCACGCCGAGCGCCATGCCGCCGGTGCGCGGCAGCTCGACCACGTCGCCATCGGCCCTGCGGATCATCAGCGGCGGATTGTGGCCGCCATTGGCATAGGCGAGTTCGCCGGTCTCGACATCGAGGATGCCGTAGAAGGCGGTGACGAAGAGCTCCATCGGATTGCGGGCGCAGAGCGCGGCATTGGCGCGGGCGAGGCAGGCGCCCGGCGTGCCGCCGTCCTGCGCGCTCGCCTGCAGCACGGTGCGCGAGATCGCCATGAAGAAGGCGGCCGGCACGCCCTTGCCGGAGACGTCGGCGATGACGATGCCGAGCCTTCTCTCGTCGAGCGGGAAGAAATCGTAGAAATCGCCGCCCATCTCGCGCGCCGGCACCATGGCGGCGGTTCCGGCATAAGCGGGGTTCGGCGGCAGCGCGGTCGGCAGCATCGCCGCCTGCAGCGTCTTCGCGGCCTGCAATTCCGCCTCGACGCGGCGGGCCGAGGCCTCGAGCAGCTCGTTCTTGTGCTCGAGCTCCAGCGTGCGCGCCTTGACCTGCGCCTCGAGATCCTCCTCGCGGCGCTGCACCTCGACGGCCATGGCCTCGAAGACGCGGGCGAGCGTGCCGACCTCGTCGGTGCGCCGCGACACGGCCTCGAGGCTGCCGGTCTCGAAGCTGCGCGCCTCCATGGCATGCGCCGCCTCGGTCATGGCGGCGACCGGCCGCGCGATCCGCCGCGCCGAGACCGCCGCGATGCCGGCGCCGACCGCGAAGACCAGCGCCGCCGAGCCGATGCCGTAGATGAGAAGATTGTTGAGCAGCTCCTCCAGCCGCTGGCCCGACATCTCGATCGTCACCGAGCCGATGACGATGCCGGCCGTGTCGCGGATCGGCGCCGCGACCCAGAGATGGCGGCCATGCAGCTCCGAGTCCGGGGTGCCGCTGGCGACGACATCGGCGGCGAGCGCCGCGAGATCCGGCGGCGTCTTGTCGGCGCCGACCTGGCCGAGCGACTTCTGCTGGTCGTCGCGCACCTCGATCGAAATGATGTCGTTGCGGTCGAGCAGCGCTTCCATCAGCACCGGAACGCTGTTCGCCGCGCGCACGGCGTCGAGCACCGCGACCGGCTGGCCGACGATGACGGCCTGGCCGCGGCCCGCCCGGACGCCGACATAGCGGACGCCATCGACGGCCGGGCCGAAATCGACGCTGAAGCGGCGGCCGTTGACGAGGCTCTGCAGCGCCTCGCGCGAGAGATGCTCCGGCAGCGTCTGGCCGCTGATCACCGCGTCATAGTCGCCGACCGAGGAGGCGAGGATGCGCAGGTTGGAATCGATCAGCCAGATCGCGTCGAGATTGCCGCGGGCGACGATCTCGGCGAAACGATCGCTCAAATCAGGCAGCGAGGTCTGCTCGACATGGTCGGCGGTGAGCGCCGTCGTGGTGAGCACGTCCGTCACCACCTCCTGCGCTTCCTCGAGCGCAACCTCGGACAGGCGGGCGCTTTCCGCGATGATGCGCGCCACCACCGTCGCCTGCGCCTCCGCCTGCGAGATCAGCGCGTTGCGGCCGAGCAGGCCAAACACCACCGAGACGACGATGATCGCGAAGGCGATGCAACTCGCCACCATGACGACGAGGCGGCTGGTGAGGGTCACGCGACGATCCCGCCCTTGACCGCGCCGGCGCGCATCATCACGAGGCGCAGCACGTTCCGCTCGCCCTCGCGCCGATAGAAGGCGCGGTCGATCATCTGCGAGACGAGATGCACGCCGAGCCCGCCGATCGGCCGCGTCTCGATCGAGGCGCCGAGATCGGGATGCGGCGCGTCGCGGAACGGGTCGAAGCCCTCGCCGCCATAGGTGAGCTCGACCGTGACATCGTCCGGCCGGCGATAGATGCCGACCTGCAACCGCCCCTCCGCCGCGCCGCCATATTTGACGACATTGGTCACCAGTTCCTCGACCGCGAGCGACAGGCGGAAGACGGCGGCCGGATCGAGCACGCCCTCGCCTGCCTCCTCGACGCCCGCCTGGATGACGGCGATCGAATCGTTGGAGACCGGCAGGTCGAAGGAAAGGTCCAGCACCGGTTCGCCGCTCAAGGGTTCGTCTCCTTCGGGCATGGCCATCAGCGCGTCCTCGGCGAGGCGCGTCGTCTCGCCGAGATCGGCGCGGGCGCCGGTGGCCGAGCCGGCCCGCCGGCTGAGCCTGAGCTTGGCATAGCCCATCAGCCGGGCCAACGGCCAGCAGAGGGCCAGGAACCACAGCATCGTATAGAGATAGATCCAGAGGATCACCCCCGGATCGCCGATCGCCGCGATCACCGTGTTGGCGCGGTGGACGATCTCGGGCACGCCGATGACCGAGGCGGTCGACGACGCCATCACGATGATGAGGAGGTAAGTCGTCCAGGCCGGGATGAAGTAGAGCGCCTCGACCCGCTCGCCGCGCTCGAGATGGCGGAGCGCCGAAAGCGCATTGTCGGAGACGAAGCCCGTGACCGCCACCGCGAGCGCCACCGAGGCCTTCAGCCAGTCGGGAATCGGCAGTTCGACGCTGCCGAGCGTCACCTGCGGCGGCACGACATAGGCGAGATAATAGATGAGCACGAAGGTCGGCGGCACGCGCGCCGCGGCCGTCACCGCGCCGGCGAGCCGCGATCCGCGCTGGCGGCCGCGTGCGAGCAGCATGCCGAGCGGCGTGCCGATCGCCATGGTGAGCAGCGAGATGCCGATATTGATGAGGAAGCCGGCGCCGAGATAGGGCGCCCAGGCGACGAGCATCGCGAGAATCTCGGCAGCGCTCATCTGGAGAGCATCCGCCGCTCGAAGACCGTGAAGAGATGCGCCACCGCCAGCACGATCAGCACATAGACGGCGAGCAGGATGTTCATCATCACCGCGCCATTGCCATAGTCGGCAGCGATCGCCGTGCTGGCATGGACGAGCTCCGGCACCGCGATCGCGCTCGCCATGGCCGTGGCCTTCACGATGTTGATGCAGGAGCCCATGACGGCCGGATGGGCGAGCCGCAGCACGCGCTTCAAGCGGTGCGCCGAGCCGGGCGCGATCGTCTCGCCCGCCTCGGCGAGCACGGCGGCGTTGGCGGCGCCGGAATAGAAGGAGAGCACCGCGACGGCCGTCCAGAAGGCCGAGAGCGTCAGGCCGTACAGGGCGACGAGGCCGCCGATGCCGAAAAAGACGAGATAGAGCTGCAGCAGCGGCGGCGTCATGCGCATAACGGCCAGCACGCCATAGAGGAGCGGCGTCAGCAGCGGCACGCGGCGCGCGAGCACGAAGGCGCCGCCGGCGCCGATGGCGAGGCTGCCGATGAGCACCGCGGCGGCGAGCGCCAGCGTCGTCAACAGCCCCTGCAGCAGGCCGGCGCGGTGATAAGGGTCGTAGAAGGGCGTGACATCGAGCCCGAACCGGTCGCGGAGCGCCAGCGCGAGCCCGGCGAGACCGACCACCTGCTGCGCCTCGATGAGGTTCAGTTCGCGGCAGGCGAGCGGCCAGCTGCCGTCCGTCCCGCGCCGGCAGACGAGATCGCCGGCCGGATCGCGCGCCGACCACAGCGCGCCGGCCTCGGTGAGATAGGCGGAAGGCGGCAGCTTCCACTTCGCCTCGAGCGCCTTCAGATGCCCGTCGCGCAGCCATGCCGCGACCTGGTCCTCGATGAGCGTGGCGAGGCGGCCGTCGCTCGCGACCGCGATTGCCCAGGGCGAGACGAAATCCGGAGGCAACAGGCGGTATCCCGGCCATTCGCCGCTCTCGATGCGATGCTGCAGCGCCGTCTCGTCATAGAGCCAGCCCTCGCAGGCGCCGTCGCGCAGCGCCAGCTCGGCGTCGCGCACGCTGCCGAAGGCCTCGATGGTGCCGTTCAGCCGCGTCGCCACCAGCCGGTTCCAGAGCGCGCCCTGAACGGCGCAGAGCGAGCGGTTGCGCAGGTCGGTCCAGGTCCGGATCGGGCTTTGCTGCGGCACCATCACGCTGGCGCCGCCACCATAATAGCCGGGCTCGATCATGCGCACGATGCGGCGGCGGTCGATCGTATCGCCGAGCGTCGCAACCACGACGTCGACCTCGCCGCCGGCGAGCTTCTGCAGCCGGTTGGCGCTTGTCACGGGAACGAGCCTCAGCCCGACGCCGAGCGAATCGGCGAGGCCCCTGGCGACATCGACATCGAAGCCGACCGTCTCGCCGGAGGCATCGCGGAAGCCGAAGGGCTCGTAATCCGTCTTGACGCCGACAACGAGCGTGCCGCGGGCGCGGATCTCGTCGAGCCGGTCGGCCCGCGCCGGCAGAGCCGCCGCGATCACGGCCACGAGCCCGAGAATGAGGGCGCAGATGAGCGACGCCGGGCCGCCCGCCTGCCGCTTCGCCTTCGCCACCCCCGCCTCCGTCGCCGCGCGCTCGATTGTCCGAACCGATGATAAAGGCTATCCGATGAAGAAGGCCTTCTCCATCGGGAGCATCGCGGCGTGATGGTTCTCTCTTTCCGGTTTCCCCGGCCGCGCCTCGGCCGCCCGCTCCTGTCGGCGCTGCTCGTGCTCGCCGCCCTGCTGCCGGGCGTCGCCGCGGCCGGAACGCTGGACAGACTCAAGGAAACCGGCGTGCTGCGCGCCGGCACCCGCGCCGACGCGATCCCCTTCGCCTATGAGGATGGCAGCGGCAAGCCGGTCGGCTTTTCGGTCGATCTGATCGAGGAGATCCGCGCCGCCGCCGAGAAGTCGCTCGGCCGGCCGGTCACGCTCGATCTTTCGGTGATCACACCGGCCAACCGCATCCAGCAGGTGGCCGAGGGCAAGCTCGACATCGTTTGCGAGATCACGACACCGACCTGGGACCGCGAGAAGCAGGTCGATTTCTCGGTGCCGATCTTCCGCGACGGCACGCGCATCCTCGCCTTCCGCGATACGCTCCGCACGACGCCCAATCCGAAGGACATGCTGATCGGCGTGGCCGAGGGCACGACGACTGCCACGATCCTCGAAGAGGCGCTGCCGGGCGTCCGCATCAAGAGCTACCCGACCATGGACGCCGCCTTCGCGGCGCTCGGCAAGGGCGAGGTGCAGGGCGTCGCCAATATCGGCGTCGTGCTGCTCGGCCTGTCGCGCAAGTTCGAGCCCGGCCGCAGCGTCGTGCTCCTGCCGCGCGCCGCGCCCTTCGGCAACGAGACCATGGCCTGCATCCTGCCGCAGAACGACAGCCTGTGGCGCGACTTCGTCAACCACACCATTGTCGGGCTCGAGGACGGGCTCGCCGACTATCGCGGCCGCTACATGGAACTGCACGACAAATGGTTCGGACGCGGCGGCGTCATGGTCTATCCGCTCGACCGCTCGACCCGCGACTATCTCCTGCAATCCGACATCTGGGCCCGATGACGGAGGACAATGCCGACCTCCTGATGGCGCGCGTGGTCAAGGTCTTCCCTGACCTCGACGGCCTGCCGCATCACATTCTCGGCGCCGGCTTCGACAGCGTCGCGCTCGATGTCGACGGCCGCTTCGTCTTCAAGTTTCCGCGCCATCAGGAGGCGGAGCAGGCGCTGCTGCGCGAAGCCGCGCTGCTCGGCGCGATCCGCGGCCGGCTGACGATGCCGCTGCCCGATCTCGTGCTCGTCGCCGGCAGCCCGCTCTTCTCGCGCCACCACAAGATCCCCGGCGCCTATCTCCTCTCCGGAGACTACGACCGGTTGGATGGGGCAGCCCGCGCGCGGCTCTCATACGACCTCGCGCTCTTCTATGCCGAGATGCACGCGCTCGACCGCGAGGCGATGCAACTCGCGGGCGCCCGCCCCGTCAAGCCGTGGCTGCCGAAGGATGCCATCCGCACGGGTGCCGAAAGCCTCCCCGCCGCCTTGCGCGATTGGGCGGAAGAGGTGCTCGCCGCAGTCGCGGCGCTGCCGCCCGATCCGCATGGCGAGGTGTTCGGCATGTTCGACACCCATGGCTGGAACATGGCCTTCGATCACGCGGCGGGACGGCTGAACGGGCTCTACGACTTTGCCGATTCCGGCTTCGGCCCGCTGCATCAGGATTTCATCTATCCTGCCTGGATCTCCGCCGACCTCATGGCCCGTATCATCGGCGCCTATGAGGCCCGCACCGGCCGCGCCATCGACCGCCGCCGCGTGCATTTCCTCGCAGCTCAGCTGCGCCTCTCCGAATTCGCCGAATTCAGCGCGGCCGCCCCCGCCGACGCCGACACCATGGCGGAGGAAATCACCCGCTTCGCCGCCCTGCCGATACCGGGCTGAGCCACCAAGCCCGATGCCGGCCGCGCCAGAGCCCTCTCCCCCCTTGTGGGGGAGAGCTGGAGAGGGGGGTACCGCCGCCGCCCGCGTCACGACGATCCGAACCCGCGCCGCTCTTCACCTCTCCCTGAGGGAGAGGTCGACGGCGAAGCCGGCGGGTGAGGGGTTACGGCGCATCCGGAGAAGTCACGCCCTCACCCGGACCTCTCCCGATGGGAGAGGTAAAAGAAGCCGCCACGGCTTAACGAGCCGCCTCACGCGGCGCCGGCGCGGCCCTTTTCGGCGCCGTAGTCCTCGCGCCAGGAGCGGAGCGGCGGCAGGGCTAGGCCGTCTTCGCCGAAGACATGGACATAGCCGGGCGGCGCGGCATAGCCGACGATGGCGCCTTCCGCGATGTCGTGGATGCCGCGCAGCGAGGCGGTGATGCGCTCGCCGCTCTGGAGTTCGGAGAAGAGGATCGTCTCGGCGCCGAGGAGTTCGCGCGCCGACAGGCGGCAGCGCAGCGGGCCGCCATCTTGGTGGACGAGGTGCTCGGGCCGGATGCCGATCGTCACCGTCCGCCCGACGAGGCCGGCATTGCCGGCGACGGCGGCGAGGATCGTGCCGCGGCCCTCGTCGACCGAGAGCCGCAGCCCCTCCGGCGTCGCCGCCTCGATGCGCGCCGCGAGGAAGTTCATCTGCGGCGCGCCGAGGAAGCCGGCGACGAAGCGGTTCCTCGGCCGCGCATAGAGCTCGATCGGGGCGCCGGCCTGCTCGACGATGCCGTCGCGCAGCACGACGATCCGGTCGGCCATGGTCATCGCCTCGACCTGGTCATGCGTCACATAGATCATGGTCGATTTCAGCCGCCGGTGCAGTGCGACGATCTCGCTGCGCATCTTCACGCGAAGTTCGGCATCGAGATTGGACAGCGGCTCGTCGAACAGGAAGGCCTGCGGCTCCTTGACGATGGCGCGGCCGATGGCGACGCGCTGGCTCTGGCCGCCCGAAAGCTGCGAGGGCTTTCGCTGCAGCAGATGGCCGATCTGCAGGATCTCGGCCGCCTCCGTGATGCGCCTCTCGATCTCCGCCTTCGGCGTCTTCTGGTTGACGAGGCCGAAGCGGAGATTCTCGTAGACGCTCATATGCGGGTAGAGCGCGTAGGACTGGAATACCATCGCCATGCCGCGCGCCGAGGGCAAAAGGTGATCACAGCGCCGCCCGCCGATATGCACCTCGCCGGACGTCACCTCCTCGAGGCCGGCGATCATGCGGAGCAGCGTCGACTTCCCGCAGCCGGACGGCCCGACAAAGACGGTGAAGGATTGGTCCTCCACGGAAAGATCGATGCCGTGGATGACCTCGACCGCCTGATAGCTCTTGCGGACGGCCTTGAGTTCCAGCCTTGCCATGCCCCTCTCCTCAGCCCGCCTTGAGCGTCAGCGTGTCGCCGGCGCCAAGGCGCACGGCCTGCGGCAGGATCACGACATCGCCCTCCCGTTTGGCCGCCTTGCCGTCCACCGTGACATTGCCGGCGAGGAAAGGCAGCGACAGGCGGCCGATCTCCAGCGAGCCGCCCCTGACCGTGAGACGGGCCTCGCCGCCCTTGACCGTGAGTTCGCCCCAGCCCTTTCCGGCCGACCAGAAATGGGAGCCTTCGACGGCCCCCTTGGGCGCGAAGCCCAGGATGCCGTCGCGCTGGTCAAAGGAGAGGCCCGTCCAGGCCTTGACCAGTGCATAGCTCGACAGCGAGCGGGCATAATAGCTGCCGCATTCGATGTCGTTCCACGGGCTGCGATTCCCGCCATTGTGGCGGTCGCGGGCGGCGCGGACGATGGCGAGCCCCTCGTCCGTCAGCCCGCGAAGGATCATGTGCGAGGCGATCATGTATTCGAGGCCGGTCCACACCTCCTCGGCATAGGGCGCGGGAACCGCCGGCTCATGCGCGCCCTCCGGATAGGAACAGAGCAGCGTGCCGCCCTCGCCCTCATAGGCATAGACGCGGCAGGGGTTGAAGTGGTCGACGAGCGAGGGGCGGAAGCTCTCGGCGAAGATCGTCTTCAGCGCCGTCGCGACCTTTTCGGGGTCTAGGATGTCGCCGATGCCGGAAAGGTCGGCATGCCACTGGCCGAGGATCTGGTCGGTGAGGCAGCCCTCGCCGATCTGGTACTTGATCTCGTGATACTCCTCCGACCAGTAGGCATCCATGAAGCTGTCGGCGAGCACGCCGGCGGCGCGGCCCTTGTCGAAGGGTTCGATGAACGACTTGTCGGAGAGATCGAGCGCCTGGGCAAACCAGCGGCCGTTGAAGAGCTTCTCGTCGATATAGGCGCCGCCGCGCTGCGCCATCTCGGCGAGTTCGGCCGCGAAGTCGGCCTCGCCCATCGCCGCCGCCATTTCCGACGCCGCCTTCAGCGCCGCGACATAGATCGAGGACAGCCAGGAATTCGGCCCGAACAGCTCCATGTCGAGCGTGTGATGCTGGCGGCCCCAGAGGATGCCGGTCTTTTCCGGGTCCCAGAGATCGGGATTGTCCTTCGACCAGGCATAGTCGAGCGCGCGGCGGATATTCGGCCAGTGGCCGGCGAGCCATTCATCGTCGCCCGATTGCCGCCATTCGCGGAAGGTCTTGATGATGGCGCCGAAATGGCCGTCGGCGCAGGGGCCGATGATGTCGAAGCCGGAGCCGAGCGGAAGGCGCTGGCGGAAGGTCAGCCCGCCATTCGGCAGCTGGTTGTAGCGCCATTCGGTATCGCGGAGGCTCCGCTCCAGCGCCGGGAACAGCGAGGCGAGCGCCTGCTGGTAGTTCCAGACATGGGTGCAGGAACCCTCGCAGGAGCCCTCGCGCTCGTGCTGCCCCTCCCAGCCCCAGAGCTCGCCGCCTTCGAGGCGGATCACCGTCGCGGTGCGAAGGAGGCCCATGGTACCCGTCGCCGCGTCGATGATCTCGGCCGGCATCGCGGCGCCGAAGATCGCGTCGCGGAAAGACGTCGTGTCACGCTCGAGGCTCTCCCAGCGCGCGAAGGCGTCGCCCGCCGAGGCGAGCGAATCCTCCCACTCGGTCGCATAGTAATTCTTCCAGGTCGGCTTCGAACCGCCGGCATCGGCGCTGTCCGGCTTGTCGCGGCGATACCAGTAGATCGAGCCGAGCGGATAGTTCCAAGCGATGACGAAGCGCACGGTCTTCTTCTCGCCGGGCCGGATCGTGACGCGCGCCGCGAGCGTGCCGTGCTCGGGCTGCGCGAACATGTTCTTCACCTGCCGCGGCTTGTCGTAATGGCGCTCCGGCATGCGGCCGGCGCGGGCGAATTCGCGCCAGTAGAGCGAGAGGCTGTCGAACCACTGGCCGCGGAAGTGATAGTCGACATGCTCGACATCGTCGGCGTCGGTCATGATCGTCAAGTCGCCGCGCTGCTCCGCCGGCCGGACCTCGTCGGCGGAGGTCAAATGCAGCGCCGAGGTGCCGTCCGCCTGCACGAAGCGGTGGATGCCGCTGTCGCAGCCGAAATTGCCGAGCGTGCCGGCGATCACATAGGTGATCGGCGCGTCGGTGGTGTTCTCGACCTCGAAGGCGAACATCGCCGCCGGCAGCGAGGAATCGCGGTCGTTATGCGGGATGAAGGGCGACAGCGCTTGCATCCTGACGTCGCCCGGGAAGCGCTCGTCATGGAACGCATATTCGGCGACCGGGAAGCGCCCGACAAAGGTCACGTCCGAAAAATGCGGCACGCCGGCCATCGAGTCGCGATTGGCGCCGAAGCCGAAACCATCGAACTTGCGGATCGAGGGCGAGCCGGTCGGCGTCCCCTCATAGGGGCCGTTCAGCACCAGCGCCTTCAACAGCTTGCCGTCCTGCTCGGCCTTGATGGCGAAATGGCTGTAGCCGTTGAACTGGTGCAGCTCGGGGCGGTTGCGGATCGACCAGTCGACCATGCGGCCGGCGCCGGTCAGCGAGAAGCCGCCGGAGCCGATGCCGCCGAGCGGGAACACGGCATAGCGGCGGCGCGCGCCGCGGAAGACGAAGCGGTCGTCGATCCGGTCGAGATCGTCCAGCATCAAAGGCATTCCCTCTTGAGATGTTTGTCGGTTGGCGGCGCGGGCCGCGTCAGTGCTTGATGCCGCTCATGGTGACGCCCTCGATCACCAGCTTCTGCGCGACGAGGAAGATGAGGATCACGGGCAGCACGGCCATGCTCATGGCGGCCATGACCATGGAGAGGTTCCCCTGCCCCATGAAGCCGCGCAGCATGTCCATCGCCACGGGCAGCGTCATCGAATCCTGCGGCTCGAGCAGCACGCGGGCCTGGAAATAATAGTTCCAGGTCTGCGTGAAGGTGATGATGCCGAGCGCGGAAAGCGCGGGCCGCAGTTGCGGCAGCGAGATGCGGAAGAAGATCTTGAAATAGCCGGCGCCATCCATGAGCGCCGCCTCTTCCAGCGCCTTCGGCTGCGAGCGCATGAACTGCCGCACCAGGAAGACGCCGAAGGATGAGGTCAGATACATGAGCGCGAGGCCGAGCGGCTGGTTCAGCAGCCCCGTCTGCGCATAGCCGAGATAGATCGGGATGATCGTCACCTGCGCCGGGAACATCAGCCCGATCAGCATCACGAAGAAGAGGCTGTCGCGGCCGGGGAAGGAGAGCCGCGCGAAGGCGAAGGCGGCGAGCGTGCAGGTGACGAGCTGCCCGACCGTGACGAGCACGGCGATCTGCACCGAATTCCAGTAGATGCGCAGGAACGGCACGTCGGAGGCGAGCACGGCGCGGTAATTGGTGAAGTCGAGCGTCGGCGGGATGAAGCTCGGCGGCATCTTGTAGGCGTCCGCCACCGGGCGGAACGACATCGAGAACAGCCACAGGAACGGCATCAGCATGAAGACGCCGATCACCGCCATCACCGCGATGATGCCCCAGTCGACCCAGCGGGCCGTCGCTCGTGTCTGCATTCCCCTGGAGAACATGTCTGGCGCCTCAGTAGCTGACCCAGCGCCGCGAGGCGACGAGCTGCAGCGAGGTGATGACGAGGATGACGAGGGTGAGCACGACCGAGACCGAGGCGGCATAGCCGATCTCGAAGGAGCCGAACGCCTCCTCGACGATGAGGATCGACATCGAGCGGGTAGAATCGCCCGGCCCGCCCTGCGTCAGGATCACGATCGACTCGTAGACCTGCATGGCGCCGATCGAGGCATAGACGATGTTGAAGAAGATCACCGGCGAGATGAAGGGCAGGATGATCTTGGAGAAGCGCCGCCACCAGTTGGCGCCGTCCATGACCGCCGCGTCCATGATGTTCTTCGGCACGCCCTGTAGGGCGGCGATGAAGATGATCATGAAGAAGCCGGTGTTCTTCCAGACATCCATGATGATGATCGACATCATGGCGGTGGATGACGAGGTTAGCCAGCGCACGGGCGCAAAGCCGAGGCGGATCAGGTAGTAATTGATGACGCCGAGATCGTCGCCATAGAAATAGCCCCAGACGATCGACACGAAGGCGGCGGCGATGATCACCGGCAGGAAGAAGGCGAGGCGGAAGAAATAGAGCAGGAAGGCCGGCATCGCCCGGTTGAGCGCCATGGCGAGCGCGAGGCCGACACCGACATTGAAGGTGACGGCGAAGAAGGTGAAGCGCAGCGTGTTCCAGAAGATCTGCAGCGAGCGCTCGTCGGTCAGGAAACGCACGAAATTGTCGAGCCCGACAAAGCTCGCGCCGTCGATCGCGTCGTAATAGGTGAAGGAAAGCAGGAAGGTGACGATCACCGGAGCGAGCACGAAGGTCAGATAGAGCACGAAGCTCGGCAGGATGAAGAGATAGCCGGCCCGCGCCTGCGCCCTCCTCAGTTCCGACGGCCGGTTGGCGGCGATCGTAGTCATGGCATCCATCCTGCGGACGACTTCAGTTCATTGTTTCGGGGAGGGTCCGGTCAGCGGAAGCACCGGCCGGCCACGCACCATCAGGGCGTCATGCCCGGGCTTGTCCGGGCATCCACGTCTTCCTCGGGACAGTAAAGCCAAGACGTGGATGGCCGGGACGAGCCCGGCCATGACGGGCACCGATGGCGAGGTTAGGACGATCCCCTAGCCGCCCTTGGCCGCGAGGCGCTTGAAGGACGCTTCGAGTTCTTCATGCGTCTTCTTCACGCCGTCGGCGATCGAGATCTCGTCCGCCATCATGGCCTGGTAGTTGCGGATGAAGATCTTCTCGACTTCCTGGAAGTTGGCCGGCGAAGGCACGGGCTTGGTGTTCGGCAGCGACTGGTAATAGAGCGCGGCGCTCGGCGGGAAAGCGAGGAAGGCCTCGGTCTCGGATGCCGACTTGCGGCCCGGCACGCCGCCGCCGCCCTCGCCCTCTTCCTTCTGCGTCTCGAAGGAGGTCAGTTCCGTGACCAGCGCCTTGGCGAGCTCGGGATGCTCCGACGTGCGCGACACGGCATAGCCGCCGAAGCCGATCACCGTGATGCCGGTCT
>Ga0209930_1001818_pt1 | contig 29694 bp, 28 predicted proteins | sample ThiBiot_500_biof_2_FD_183948 | JGI IMG/M metagenome (GOLD analysis project Ga0209930, IMG submission 183948) | Wastewater bioreactor microbial communities from Cape Town, South Africa - Thiocy_cont_500_biof (SPAdes) | ecosystem: Engineered > Bioreactor > Thiocyanate-remediating >... | reverse complement strand
AAAAATATCAAGGCTTGTATGTTAGATGAAAAGTTCTAATTCAGTAATAACTTCTTACTAATAATTCTATATATAGCCTTTGTGAATTATTTGCACTTTTAATTATATAAATCAATCGAAGTGAAAATGAAGGATAGTTATTACGCAATGTAGTATGTATATCGATCATTACGAGTAAAAGAAATGAAAAAACAATAGAGATCGATTAAAGTGATATCGTATCATTGTTTAAGGCAAGGTTGACCGGCTGATATAAAATTTTCAAGAACGACAATAAAATTGCAAGCAAACTGCTGATTGTACACCCTCAAACATTTTTCACTACCAAATTCATATTCAGAAATATGATTATTTCCTCATTATAAGTTCGAAGTAAACGATGAGTGCAAATTCACCTGACATGACTTCATATTTATTCGATCATACTTTTCGATGTAAATTCCATTTAATATCTCGTTAAATCGAAAATTATTCTCTCATTTCTAATCTATCATATAAATATTCATACTTTTTCTTTGCTATTATTCTACAAAAGAAAACATGTCGAATAACGATAATTACGTATGGAATACGAGCGGTACGTAAATTGAAATTTGTAGTTGAAAATAAAAATGAACATTTTTCAAATAATAGTAATTGATCAATCATTGGAAAAAAAGAACAACAACACGTTTTGTTTAAATATTCGTTGGTTAATTCTCATTTTAAGTTTCATTCTTGCACTAGCTGTTATACTACTGGTTGTTCTGCTTATTCAAAATAATAATCAAAATAATTCATCATTTCCATCGGATGATGATGAATATCGAAGCGTAAATCAGATTTTAAAATTTTCAAAAAGGTTTTTTGTTTCTGTTGAAAATAGATTACGATTACGGGTTTACATACGACTAAAACTGCAGAACAAGCGAATATTTGTGAAAGAAATCAAACACTTGAAGATTGTGTTCTTATTTACAATGCAAAGCGGATTATGGCAACACTTCTATTAGTTACGACTAATGAAAGTCGACCGTTAAATTCAACAGCAAACAAAACTACTGATTGCAAAAGTGTAAAAATTCGACGAAGTCAATTAACTGATATTTTCGATTCTCGGTATTTGAATTTTTTGAGATTGAAATTGAATTTGATTGAAAATCTTTACTTTAGTACTGTCGAAACGGTTTATAAACTCTCTGATGTTTCGTATTCTCCATCGAATTTATCCGAAACCCGTTCGCAAATCGACGGTCGAGTCCTACAAGGTCGATGGAATTCACCAATCAATTATTACATTGACAGAACAACTGGTTTTACTTCATCAATACTCGCTAACAGTAAACTTGACTGATTAGTTTCCATCAAAAATTAAATATCTCTTTCAGTTTACACGGCAATATCCAATTGGGAAAACAATACCTGTTTTAAATTCAACGAACTCTCAGTCATAACATCGACAACGAATAAATCCTATGTTCGATTCGAACTCAGCGATGAATACGGTTGTTCAAGTCCTGTTGGTTATGATAAAACTGATCCGACTTCAATTATCTACATTTCGAATTATTGTGGTGGTGTACGTTGATCATCAATTCGATTCACTTAATCGAGTTCTTTTCTTCTCGTTTAAATAGATAATTGCATCAATAATGCATGAAATCGGTCATACACTCGGTTATATTCATACTCAATCTCGTATCGATCGAAATTCTTATGTGACAATTGTCACAGCAAATATCGATTCGGATTACCTATCAAATTTCTATATGTGGTATTATGGAACGATTCAATTTTCAGACGTTAATTTTCCGTATGATTTCGGTTCGTTTATGCATTATCAACCGTACGGATTTTCGAATAATGGAGAGAAAACAATTGAATCATTGGATATTTTGTACGAACGAACATTCGGTCAAAGAGAGAGAGCAGCATTTTATGATTATAAAGCAATCAATCGATTGTATTGTACTCGAACAGGTAATTGAGTATAGAAAAATGACAAAATAAATGCTTTTGAATTACTAAAGATTGTCCTCAAATGTTCACGGGAAATAGTTGTCAAAATAATGGTTATCTCGATCCAAAAACGTGCACAAGTTGTATATGTCCGGATGGTTTCTCGGGTACTTATTGTGATCAACGAGATGCAATAAGTACTTGTGGAGAAACAATTACCAATCCAACACCGTACTCATCTGCACAATTTACAATTCAAAGTCCTACACCAACGAGCACGACATCAACACAACAGTATTGTGTTTTTCTCATTCAAGTAATCGAAAAGAAATATTCAATTGAAAAGAATTGTTATTTGTTTTTTTGGAAATAGTCAGTGTCGGCAGGAAAGATTCGTTTTCGATTAGATTCAATCAAAACTGATCGATCAACGACTTGCAGTTTGACATCTTCGATTGAAGTTAAATATCAAAGTGATTTAGCTCTAACAGGCGCTAGGTAAATCAATTCTGAATAAGAAATAAGAAAAAAAATCAAATCAATTTCGGTTTAGATGGTGCGGAAATTCAGTGAGTTCAGCTTGGACGAACATAACCGCTCAAACAAATACTATGCTCGTCATCTTTCGAGCTAATAATTACATCAATTCAACAACAGGAAATTCACAAGCTAATTTTCAAGCAACGATTTTCTTTGGTAAATCTTTTAGGATAACTTTTTTTCTATTAATCTTCTTCGTAGATGCTGAACCAAGTTCAGCAACAACAGCAACAACAGCAACAACAGCAACCACAACAACAACAGCAACAACAACAACAACAATAACGACGACAACAACAACAACAGTTACCACCACGTCGTCTGGATGTCCATCATCGTCATATCGGTGTCAATTACCTTCTCAACCAACCTGTGGTGGTTGTCTTAGCTACCAACCTTGTACTACTCTAGGTTATTAAAAATAAGACTCTTTTTCAATACAAATAATTGTTTTTTTATTGAAATCAGGTACTCAACTATGTACATCATATATAAATCAAGTTCAACTAGTTAACTGCGATCAAATTGTTAACGGCACATCACAATGTCGATTACAGTTCGTTGAATTTCCTCTTTATCCCTCTCAAACTAAAGTTTATTTTCTCTAGACTCGTCCAAACACCTTATACAACTACTTGTATTCGTACAATTCTTCTCTGCTGTCCGAATTATCAATTAGTCTCCTATGGATCTCAATACTATTGTATTTATAATCCACAAGCTACAAATACGAATGACTGGTCGTTGATCATCTAAATAACTTCTGCCATCTATTGATACGTTTTGTTTTCTTTCACCAATAAAACTAAAAAGGCATTTGTCATTCTGTCATGGTGTAAGGCTGTACACACATTAGAGAAAATAGAAAGCACTAGATCGAGAGAATTTCTTTTTTTTTTCATTGACAATGAGTGACGAAAATTCAGCAGATTTAACTGCAATTAAATCTGAAAATGAAGAAAAAGAAGAAGAGATCGAAGAGAAATCTATCGCCGACGACAAGCCAATAACTCAAACAGTACCTGAACTTGATGATGTACAATCATTTTGTGCAGAATTTCTTATTAAAGTTGAGAATGCAGCTGGAATACGTCCATGGTTACAGTTTAGTGATACAAATTTTCCAGACGAAGTTTTAAAACAATTCGAAGAAAATGAATACGACATGCCAACACCTATTCAATCGATAGCATGGCCAATTCTTAGTCAAAAACGTGATCTTGTTGGCATAGCTAGTACTGGAAGTGGAAAGACACTTGCTGTAAAATAAAAAAAACGAAGCAAACATGATTCAATTCGAATTTCCCTTTTTCTTTAGTTCATTCTTCCTTTGATCTTTCATATTCGTCAACAGCCACCACTTCAACCCGATGATGGTCCCATTGCAATTGTTTTAGCGCCAACACGAGAACTTGTTCAACAAATTCATAATGTTGCTCAACCATATTTTAATCTATTCGGGATAAAATCATTGTGTATTATCGGTGGTGACGAACGAGAAAAACAAATCAATGAAATTGGCGAAGGCAAAGAAGTTTACATATGTACGCCGGGTCGATTGGAAGATTTTCTTGAATCGAAAATAACGACACTTTTTCGTGTGACGTTTATCGTTCTTGATGAAGCTGATAAAATGTTAGATTTAGGTTTTGAAACTCAAGTGAGAAACATCCTTGCTGATTTTAAAACAGGCAAATCATCATCAACAAAGTACAGCCAAAACAAGACTTTCTCTTTTCACATAATAATTCGCTTTCTTCTCGTCTAGTACTGATGATCAACAACAGCAACGTCCACAAGCTCAAATCTCGATGTTTTCGGCCACATGGCCGAAATCAATAAAAACACTTGCCGAAGATTATCTAACGAATTACGTTCATGCAACAGTCGGTTGTTTATCGGAATCTCATGCTGTCAATTTAAATATTCAGCAAATAGTCGATTTTTGTCCGACTGAACAACAGAAAAAACAAAATCTTTTGAAAATACTCGATGAAGTTTGTGCATATGCACCAGATAGAAAAGCAATTATATTCGTACGAACACGAGACAAAGTCAATCGATTGAATAAAGATTTAGAACAGCACGGCTATCGAGCTTTACTTTTACATGGTTCGAAAAGTCAACAGATGAGAAATGAAGTTTTAAAAGAATTTCGTGAAACATCCAATGCACTCTTATTAGCAACTGACGTGGCATCGAGAGGTTTAGATGTTGACGATGTACGATTTGTGATCAATTACGATTTTCCGACATCCGATGCGGTTTATATCCATCGAATAGGTCGAACAGGTCGTAGTGCTCAATGTGGAACAGCGTTTACATTCTTTTCGAATGAAGATGCTAAACATGCACCAGCACTCATTAATATTCTCGACGAATCAGGTGCTACGATCCATCCGATTATCTTACAACTTGGACGAAAGAATGGTTTCAATCGTTGGGTCAATAATGTTGGCATTCCACAATATCCTGTCTATAATTCCGATGAACAATGGTCGGAAAATGCAAATCAAGATTGGTCAAATGATGAATATTCTCAAAATGAAGATTTACCACCGAATTTAATGAACATCGATTTTTCATCGTTCGATCCTAGTCAATTACGTCCAACTCCGGTGCCACTTTTAAATTCCAATGGTCAACTAACTGAACTTGATGTAAATACTCGTATAAAGAATTTTCAAGATTACAAACAACGTTGCCAATTATTGGAACGTTTATCATGGGAATATAATAACGACGGTGGAAATTATTCGAATCATCAAAATGATTATCATAATTATGAACAAAACAATCATCACTATAATAATCATAATAACCACAACAGCAACAATAATAATTCAAGATACAATGCCGGTTGGTCAAATCCAGGCAGTGAAAATTCTCATAATCGAAATTGGAATTCAAATCATCACAATGATTGGCAAAATAAAAACTATGATTCATCACAAAAACGTTCATGGGATAATAACAATAACAATCATCATCACAATAATAATAATAATCATTATTCATCATCATCATCATCACATAATTCCAATAACAATAATAATCATTGGAATGGTACAAACAATTCTTCACATCATCATCATTCAACCAACAATTCCAATTCAAATATGATGAATAATTCAAATTCGAATAATAATAATAATTTAAATCCTCATCAAAACACGAATTTCAATTCAGGTTTGAATAATTATCCACCGAATTCAGCTCAACAACAACAACAACAACAACAACAACAACCAAATCAATCCATGCCAGATCTTGAAAATAATCCGGCAATTGTCTATGCCAAAGCAAGTAGTGAATATCATATTCAGTATAATCAATACACAACAGCCTTGCAACAAGCCATGGCTGCTCAACAAGCCGGTACACCTATCACACCTCAACAACAACAGTATTTAATCGTACGTTTTTCTTCTCCTTTCTCCTTTCTCTTTTCTCTTCTCATCATTTATTTTGCTTATTTGAAGAATTTTCAACAACAATTACAAGCTAAACAACAACAACTACAAGTCATGCAACAAGCTGCTAATATTCAGCAAGCAACGATCCTTCAAGCAGCTGCACTTAGTGCTGCAACACAAAACGCATGGAATCAACAGGGAACGAATCCATCGACTGATTTGTCGAAACCAACCACCGATGCGCAACAAAATTGGATGCAACAATGGATGAGTGCTGGTTACGATCCATCGCAATTAGCGGCCTATCAACAATGGTAAAACTCTCTTGAATTCAATGTGAAATCGTTCGAAAAAACGAATATCAACTGTTTAGGTACACGCAAATGCAAGCTGCAGCATCGTTAGCTGCTTCAGCTGCACTAACTCAACCGCAATCAACAACGAATTCTTACAATGGAATGCCGGTATATTCGTTGATTTCGAATAGAAATTCATGACTGTTGTTTTTCATTGTCTAGTTTCCAACGAATAATAGTAATCAACAATCTTCGGCGACTATATCAGCTCCACCAACGGTTTCATCGACAGGCAATGCTGCTCAACGTGCTTACGCTGCATACAGCAATCGAGCACCAACATCTTGATAACTGAGCATTTGTCTTGCCTTTGTATTTTTTCTTCTTCGTCTGGTCAAACAAACATGTTCTTTCTTTCGTTCTCTCTTTTTTTTCTGCCAAGTTTATCTTGTTGTTGTTGTTGTTGTTGCGAATTTCAATGACCATTTATTTCTTTGTCTCCTCTTTTCTCTCTCTCTTTTTTTTTCTCGTGTGTTGCTTCTTTTTCTTTTTTTTTCTACATTAAAAAAAAGGAGAGACGAATATATATACATACATATAAAGTTCAAAATTTGAGTTCGTTCTTATTCGATTAATGAAGTCCTAAGTGACGAGATGTACGTATATGTCGATAATTGATTTCATGGGCGGAGAATATTTCGTGTTTATTTGTCTATCTGTCAGAAGAAGATCTGCAAGATAGATAAGAGAGTTGTCGACATTTCTATTAAACAGATTTCATCGTTGAACTAATCGAACGTATGCATGTTTGTATTTTTTTACTGATGAAATTAGCTGTAATTGAGAGTAGAAAACAGATGGTCAATAGTGATTGTCATTTCTCTCTTTTTTTATAGTACTCATTTTGATGAAAGAGAGAAACGAGAGAGACTTTAGTAGAAATTCTCTTCTTTTCTTTTCATAGCTTGATTGTTCATCGGAATACACAATTTAAAAAGAAATGCAGAACGGTAGGATATTGTTTTTGAAAACGTAAGTTTCATTTCATTCGAGAGCAATAGATTTTGATTCGCAATGTTCGTCGAAACAAAGTGCAAAGGAGACGAAAAAAAAGAAACCAATAAAAAAACAACGAAAAGATCCAAATGAACCTCAAAAGTAATCATCGTTTAATTTTCATCGAGTGTATAATTGTTCTTCGCGTTAATTAGACCTGTTTCTCCTTATGCATTATTTTTTCGTGATAAACAAAACGAAATCAAACAACAACTCGGCAATCCATCGTTCGGGTAAACTGAACGATTGTTTTCATTTGAAAACTTTTTTCTTTTTGATTTAATCGTAGAGAAATATCGAAAGTTGTTGCACATATGTGGGAAAATATTGCGCCTGATATAAAAGAAGTTAATTTATTCAATAGCTAATTATTTATATTTCTTTTTTTCCTCATTTTCATTCAGCAATATAAACATAAAGCAGCTGCAGCAAAGAAAGAATATCTTCGACAATTAGCCGCCTATCGTGCCGTACAAATATCTCATCAGATACCGAATATTCCTCATCATCAATATCAAACACTTTATCCTCAACCAACATATAATCATCATTTTCCTTGTATGAATTCGAATCCAACACGACAATACGCAAGCAATGACTATCAACAACAATATAATTCTGTTCGACCAATGATGGATTCACCGTTCTACGGTCAATTGGAATGGAATTTAAATATTCAATGGTGATTCATTGTAATAGAAAATAGAAACACGAAAAAGGCGCTTGTTTAGTTTTTCTGCGTTTGATTTCAATTTTGCTTTGGTTAAATATAATAAAACGTAAAAGAGAAAAATAAAGAATTATGTCAGAAGTTAAAATCGGTATCAATGGTTTCGGACGAATCGGTCGACTAGTCATGCGATGTGCATTGGAGAAGAATGTCAAAGTTGTTGCAATCAATGGTGAGACATTGATCAAATGAAAGAGTTTTTTCTATGTTGTTGAAAAAGATCCGTTTATTCCGTTGGATTATATGGTTTATATGTTTAAATTCGATTCGACTCATCGTCGATTTAATGGTGAAGTCACAGCTAAAGATGGCAAATTTGTTGTCAATGGAAAATCAGTTTCTGTTTTTACCGAGTTTGATGAGAGAAAAACAACAACAATAATTTCTGATGAATTATTTTTCTTAGAAAAGAACCATCGAAAATTCCATGGGGTCAATTAGGTGTTGATTATGTCGTCGAGTCAACTGGCGTGTTCACAACGATAGATAAATGCCAAGCTCATATTCAAGGTGGAGCGAAAAAGGTGATAATTACAGCGCCATCGGCTGATGCACCGATGTATGTCATGGGTGTTAATCAAGAGAAATATACCGGCAAAGATACGATCGTATCGAATGCATCGTGTACAACGAATTGTTTAGCACCATTAGCGAAAGTTATTCATGAGAAATATGGAATTGTCGAAGGTTTAATGACGACTGTACATTCGTATACAGCAACGCAAAAGACAGTCGATGGACCATCGAATAAAGTTTTTGATGATTTCGAAATTTGACTCGATAAAAAGAGAAGACCGTTGTTGTTTTCTTTTAGGATTGGAGAGGTGGACGTGGTGCAGCACAAAATATCATTCCATCGTCAACTGGTGCTGCTAAAGCAGTTCGTGTCTTTTTCTCATTGAATCAAAACAAAAACAAAACGATACGAATTTGATTCAGGTTGGAAAGGTTATTCCATCATTGAATGGAAAATTAACTGGCATGTCGTTTCGTGTTCCAACTGCGGACGTATCAGTTGTTGATTTGACTTGTCGTCTTGAAAAATCGGTTTGAAAATTGACAAAACACAATCTTTCGAATGAATCATCCGATTCTCTAGGCGAAATATGACGACATTTGCAATACGATCAAAAATGCTTGTGAAAGCAATGCTTTGAAAGAGATTTTGAGTTATACAGATGAAGAAGTTGTTTCAAGTGATTTTCTCGGCGATACACATTCGTCAATATTCGATGCAAAAGCTGGAATCTCATTGAACGATAACTTTGTTAAACTAGTTGCTTGGTAGATTATATAAAACTCTTCTATCTATTTCAAACAATTCTCTTTTGTAAAAAGGTATGACAATGAATATGGTTACAGTCATCGGGTTATTGATCTTATTAAATACATGTCAAAAATTGATCAGGAAAATAAAAGTGACAATAATAATGCAAAACAATCAACACGACGTCCGGGACGACAATCAAAAAAATAGACTTTATTCGATATCATAATTTGGACTGCCTTGTTTTCGAGTTGCTATAAAACGTTTCAATAAATCATCTGAAATGCCGAGTTTTTGAACAGCTTCATTAGCTCTCATTGCTTGAAACCAAGCAGCTAATTTCGGAAGTTTACCATCACCATTCAAAACAAAACCTATGTCAGCTAATGCAGGTAAAAATCCAAACCATGGCCATACCAGATAATCAACCATGGCTGGTTTCGATCCACCGAAATATGTATCTTGAAGTTCATCTTCGTAGACAGCTAATTGTTCGTTGAACTCCTTGATAGCATCTTCTGTATTTTTGTTTACTAGTTGATAAAAAGCCGATTGTACCTATTGAGAAGAAATTGATACGAATTCGAAAGTAAATTTTCAACTTACATTGCCAAATCGACTAACAAGAACCTGTTGTTTAGCTCGAGCATACGGATCAGTTGGATAGAGTGCTGGTTGTGGATATTTGTTTTCGAGATAATCACAAACAACAAGCGATTCCGGTACAAAACGAACTTGTTTCGTATCGGGATCGATCCATTCTAATAATGGAACTTCACCGACTGGATTCTTTTTTAAATACCATTCGGGATGATCGGATAGATTGATACGTACTTCTTCAAATCTAAAATCTCGTCAGTCAATAGTAACAAAAATCTTGATAATAAAATCTTACGGAATATTTTTAGCAGCGAGAACAAGTTTAACTCGTTGAACGAACGGACAGAATCGCATGCTGTATAATCTCAATTGATTTTCTTGTAATGGTGGACATTCCGAGCCTGATTTCAAATGTTGTGGTTGTTGAGAAGTCGACATTTTTTTGTAGAAATTCGAAAAAATACAGATTTATATACTCGATGCAAAAATGTGCCTCGTCATTTGCGACTCGACAGAATTTCTTTCTTTTCTTTTGTAAATAGGAATAGTAATATAATGACTCAGCATTTTTTTAATATGTCAGAAAAGAAACGAATAGAGAGATAGTTTATTATAAAATCAAGAGTTCAAAGAATTTTTTCGTGTAAAAACAAGTCCCGTGTCTTTCTCCGTCCGTCTTTGACGTTTGTGTGTTGCCGATGAAGATTTTCGAGGTTTTGGTTCCAATGTCGCACTGGCTGGTCGTTGCTAAAGAAAATCTCATTGAAATTCATCGTGAAAACAAAAACGAAAATTGTGTCTTACTTGAGATTGTTTGATTTCTTCTTGATACGTACGAATCGTTCCAATAAGACGAAGAATTTCCTTTCGACATTCGTCTAATTCAGCTTCGAGTTTTTCTCGTTTAAATCGTTCGAATTGTAATTGAGTTTCTAATTCATCCATTTTCCTAGAAAAACACAAATCATTGTCTTTATTATCATCGAACAAACATACTTCTGTGTATCTAATTCAATTGTTTCTTTCTGTTGATCATTATCCAATTGTCCACCTAATTGTCGATAGTTTTTCTTTGCTATATCCAATTGTTTTTGTAAATCATCGAGTTTCGTTCGTGCTCGTCGACGTTCTTCTTCTTTCGGCGTTAGTTTTCGTCGACTATTCGGATCGAATGTGTCCGTTTCACGTCGTCGATTCGTTTCAGTTTTATCGGCATCTCCGCCTAAGATTTTCAAACAAGCCAATTGTGCAAAACGTCGTGCAACATCTTTTGCCGTTTCGCCACTCTGTGTCGTCAATTCCATATTCGCTCCCATTTCGATTAACCATTGAAGAACATGTAAATGACCTTGGCCAGCAGCTTTATGAGCTAAAGTTGTGCCACGTTCATCACGTTCGTTGATATTGACAACGCCTTGTTCGATTAATAATTTCAAATGATCTAAATCGCCGTTATACGCAGCGATATGAGCCGGAAAAGCGAGATTTTCAGCTTGTTCAGGGTGATCATGTTCCCATTCGAGTGCATCCAAATATGTACAACATTCTTCTTTGCAGAATTGTTCGGCAAGAGATTTCGGCGTATCACCTTGATCATTTCTCGCGCCTAAGACTGTCGAAATATCTCGATTCACTGAAATGATGAATTTTAAACACGGCAAATGACCTTCCATCGCAGCGAGATGAGCTGAAAAAACAACAAAAAAAGTTCATATTCGAATGATTGTGTGTTTTTTATTCTCTACCAGGAGAATTCCCATCGTTATCAACATCGTCTAATTTCGCTCCCCATTTAACCAACATTTGTAAACAACCAAGTCGTCCGTGATACGTTGCAGTAAATGCAGCTGTCCATCCATTATTATCTTGATGATGAATATCCTTGAAATGAAAGTTCTCGAGTTCGATGTCAATTGAAATGACAAAAAACCTACTGCTCCACCACGTAGAAGTGTGTGAACAACAAATGAATTTCCATGTGCACAAGCCATGTGCAGACAAGTTTGATTTCGACGATCACGTGAATGTAAATTCACATTATTATTAATCAAAGCCTAACAAAATCATCAATCATTCTTCTCCTCACTCTCAACACCCTCGTTTGTTCCTACTTGAACACACGTATCATGCCCTCGAATTGAAGCTATATGAATCGGTGTCCAACCTTTCGGTGTTTGTGCTTCGATATCTGCTGATTTCCATAGAAGCCAATGCATCGACTAGTTCGAAAAGAATAATCATTCATTTCGGAAAAAAACAAACAAAATATTCGTCACAAACTTCTAAACTTCCCGAATGAGCTGCCCAATGTAATGGCGTAAATTTGTCATCACTTTTCGCATCGATTTCATTGACATTCGCACCTCGTCCAACAATTAACTCAAGTTCTTTGACATCATTTGCTCGAACGATATCGTGAATCGTTCTTGATGCTAAACGATAGATATATTAGAAGATTTATCAATGAAATTAACGAGAGTTTAGCTTACGTTGTTTCTCCTGAGTCATTCGAAAAAGGTTTCGTTCTGTGTAAACGAACGTTTAATGTTTATTAAGCGATTGATGTTCTGTTGTCATGAATCAACCTTTACTATGGTGATTAAACGTTTGCAATTGGACATATTTGAAACGAAAAATTCAAAATTGAACATAAAATCAATTCAAATATTCGTTTCGACTGAGAAACAACTGAATACTACTACGAAAAACTTAACACATCATCATCAAATACAAAACAAAAACATCTCACATATATTTTTTTTCTCTCTGTGTCTGTCTGTCAAAAGCAGCAACAGAATCTTCTTATGCTTTCCAATCGACTGCTATCGAGCGCCCTCTCTTCCGATGTGTTCGTGCAATTTCCTGCAATGGCGACGTAATTCCCTTCCTTTCATCCTATAGTAAAAGAACTAACTACGATACCATACAGAATGAATATTTGTCCGACCTAACCTCGATATCATTGTTTATCATCTACGTATATACATACACGTGTCTATATGATATTTATATTGAATCATACGTAAATGGAATCTCTCGGACCAGGTCCTGTGCAAATCGTTTCGATTACCGATGATCACAAATTTGTACTCGATGAAAAAAAATTAAAGGAAATCTTATATCATAAACGTGCACAAGGAAAAAAAGTAGTCGAATCTTTGAATTGTTTAAATAAAAATCCATATTGAATTTAGATTTCTCTTGTATCGATTGCAGGTGATTTTCGTAAAGGCAAATCGTTTATGTTAGATTTTTTCCTTCGTTATTTACGAGCAAAAGTAAGTCGATTCTTGTTATTTTTTTTGTTCGAATCAATTGATCGAGTATTTATTTAGGATAAAAAAGATTGGATTGGTAAAGACAATGAACCGTTGAAAGGTTTCGATTGGCGTGGTGGAGCAACTCGTCATACCACTGGAATGCTTATGTGGAGTGAGCCATTTCTCATGTCTTTACCCAGCGGTGAAGAAGTAAAAAACAAAGAACTCGGTTGAAATTCTTTTTCTACAAAAGAAAAATAATGATTTCTAGATTGCCGTTCTTCTCATGGATACTCAAGGCACATTTGATTCGAATTCGACTGTATTCGAAAATGCTTTTATATTTGCATTGACATTACTCGTCAGTAGTGTTACTGTTTACAATATAATGCATAATTTACAAGAAGATAATCTTCAACATTTATCATTTTTTGCTGAATACGGTGTTCTCGCACTTGATGCTTATCACACATCACCGTTTCAGGTATTCGATGATGGCGATGACGCAGATGATGATTTGCTTTGTTTGTGTTTAGCAATTGACATTTCTTGTACGAGATTGGCAGTTTGAATATGAAACACCGTATGGTTTCAGAGGCGGAGAAGAAATTCTCACGAATCGTTTACAAGTAAATGTCTAATTTATTTTCGATTGAGCAAAAAAATCAATTCGATGTTTCAGATTCGACCGAATCAACATCGTGATCTCGAACTTGTTCGTACGCGTTTACATCAATGTTTTCGTCGTGTCAATTGTTTTCTCATGCCTCATCCAGGTCTCAAAGTTACCAATCGACGTGAATTCGACGGTCGATTAGGCGGTACACGCACACACAACCGATCTTTTTCCTTTTTCGACATTTTTCACTTTGAATAGACATCGAAGTCGATTTCAAACAACAATTACAAACATTTATTCCCGAACTATTTCGAACAGATAATCGACAATTTATCAAAGAAATCAATGGCGAACATATTACATCTATACAATTATTCGAATATTTTCGCGTATGCCGATCGATTTGATTAGTTTTTTTTGTTTGTTCGAATGAAATTTTGTATTTTATAGACTTATTGCGCCGTGTTTTCTTCAGGAGAATTACCATCGCCCAAAGCCATGCTCGAAGTACGTCGAGATCCATCGAAAGATCGCATTGATAACTATTTTCTCTTTCCGTAGGCGACAGCTGAAGCTAATAATCTCGCTGCAAAGGCCGTTTCAAAAGAATTCTATATTCGAGCGATGGAACAAGTAGAGATTTTGCATTTCATTGTGCTTTTATTTATCTTTTTTGTTATTCAAGCATTGCGGAGGAGATCGACCATACATTCATCCGAATCAATTGGATTGTCTTCATAATGAAGTTCATCGGCAATCAATTGAAAAATTTCGTGTAGCGAGAAAAATGGGAGGTGAACTCATGTCACAAAATTATCAACAAGAACTCGACAACGAATTAGCCGAACTTTTTCGTAAGAAAAAGCGAAAAAATTCAATTGATTTCGATTTATTTTTCATTTCAGTTAATTTCAAAAAACATAATGATTCGAAGAATGTCTTCGCTTTCAGTCGTACGCCAACGACGTTCATTTCATCGATGGTTATTTGCTATCTCATTGCTGGTCTGCTCGATGCTATTTGGCTGCAATCAATAACTTTCATATTCATGTTTGCATTTTGGCTTTGTTTTATTTTATTATCTATTTGGTTGTATACGAAATACTCGGGAGAATACGTCGAAGCAGGAGAATACATTGATTATTTCGCAGATGTCATTTGGAATAATGTAGGACGAGAAAAATGGAAATATTTTTCAAGATTTTCCTTTTTTTGTTCGTAGGCTTTTCAACCGGCATATTCAAGCTGTGTACGTTCAGCAATGAGATCTGTTATTGGACATGCAAGGGTCGATTGAAAAATGATTTTATATATTTTTGTTTGTTTGAAGAATGCAATGTGTAAATGATTTAGATTAAACAGTCAAAGTTTGTTCATATAGACATGCTATAGTTTGTCGTGTGTGTGTGTGTTTTTTTTTGAATATTTTATTGCATTAATTGAAAATAAAAATGGTTGACGGATACGATCATGTTCGATTTAGTCTATTCTTGAGACTAATTGATGTCAGCTCTTACCTTCAAATTAACCGCCTTTTGTTCGAGTTTTTTTTCTTCAAAAGAACGTAACGGCACCGAGTGGCGTCAGTGTTAAAATGACATTAAAAACGTTTTCAACAACGATGTTTATTGTAAAATGCATTCTTTGTTTCCTAATCGAACATACGGCTCTTATCGATATTTAGCAATTAGTCAATGATTTATTTGTTTGATTGATCGAAGGTTTCACATATGTACATACTTTGCATCGATTAGATGCCTATATGATTACTAAATATATCCATTTCATTGACTGGTAAACTGCTGTTCTCTAATTCTCTATTTAAATTTCATAAATAAACAAATAAGCAGCGTTTCAATGTCATCGAAAAACAGTCGACTATTCTATAATTAATAAGAATTTCAAAGTTTTGATCAACTTGAATTACTCATTTCTTTTCAATGTTTCAAGTGCATTGTTTTTTTTTTAATTAGTCAATTATTAATTTTTCTCTCTTTTTAATTATAATTTCTTTTTGCTCGAACAAAAAAAGAACACTTTTATCCTTTCAGAGACAAAGTGATGCTATCCATTTCATTCGCATGTGAGCTCATGTAGAAAATAACTTGAACTTGTCTCCGAGCTTGTTGTTCTTTTTCTTTTTAATCGAATGCAGTGACATATTTCGAGTTTTTCTACTAGCAGACATTCGATCTCGCATATCCAATGCATGTGAAATATTTTAATTAATATAAATAACATATTTCCTTTTCAAAAGAGGGAGAAAAAAATTCTTTCTGACAAACGAGATTATATATTAAAACTAAATTGCTAGAAAATACTTGTTTAAGACTATTACGTTTTTGTCTTTTTATATGACGGTGATGGATGGGGGTGTAATCATCGTTGAAAGAAATAGTAAAAAAAGAAAGAATAAATGCTGCCCACGATAAATCGATGATTCAATATTGGATTAGTGGAAGGTGATATTTAGTGGAGTTTCTTGTTTTCGTTCTTATCTTGTTTTTTCGAACTTCATCATTTCCTTTCGTGTTTAATATTTCGAAAACATTCTGTGGGGACTTTTTTCTGCGTTTCTGTCTCTCATTCTTCGCCTACACTAGAAAATATGCATGTTTAATACCAATAACAAGCCACGTGAAATCATTTAGATCTCGAGTACTAAACATTCATTACTTGAGAAACTAATAGGACCTCATTCTTCTTCTTTCTGTTTTTTCTTTTCTTTCTTCTTTTTTCTTCTTCTTCTCCTCTCCTTTGCGTCTCAAAGTTGTCGAACAGCATCCTTTAGTGTTTTATTGCGACTTGACAATATATTCCTTTGCTATTTTTCTGTCATCACTGCTTCGGTATTTTGTTAGCGTTGGCGATGGCACTCTCTTGTTGTTGCCGTCGAGTCGTGCGTAGACAAAAAAAGAACGTAGAAAAATATGAAAAAAAGAAGAAGAAGGAAAAAAAGAAGAAAAGCCAAAGACAACAAAATGAGGATGACGCAGACGCGAAGCAACAAAAGAATATTATAGTAATGTTGATAAGAGATGACACAATACAATGAGCTTTTGTTCTACGTTTGTGTATGTTGTTTTATTATTTAATAATAATAATGATTAAATGAAGAAAAATATACATGTAAGTATTTTTTTGACTTGATATCATTTAGATTCTTTATTTTTCAAAGCATAAATATCCGATTAGAACTATTTTTAAATCGTCAATACACAACGAGTCACGTTCGTCCGTGAATTTCAAAGAAGTTAACCTTCCGTTTGATTACTATATTATAGTTGTAAAATAGACATACAAAAAAATCTAATAAATCTCTTTTCAATTGTGTATCAGATGGTTCGAAGTATATTATATTCATAATTTAACGCCATCTGTACATGAATATATCATTTGATAATCGAAAATTCGTTCAAAAATATTTGAATAATCCGTTAGGTAATTAATTGTTCCTGTTGAACCCATAGTCATTTGAATTGATATGAACAATGTCAATTAAGCGACACCTATATATACGTTCGATGTTCACATTTTAAAAAAAGAATCGAAAATCGAAAAGAATAGAATAGCGATATATTCAAAATCCGGATTATATACATTCGTTCGTAAAAGATATTCGATCTATGATGAATTGTCTTTTTTTTCTGAACAAACACGTGTGTATATACACATATACGCGTATATATGTATACATGTATGTTAATACTTAGAACAATTTAGAAAGGCTTCAATCCAATCTAACACATGTGTTTAGCAGTTTTCCTTCTCGTTTTTATGTTCTCGATTAATTTCTTTTTAGTCGAGCTTTTTTTCTTCCTACGCTCTTTAACAAATATACACATACGAAGAAAATGTGTGTGCGTGTGTGCGCGTTTTTTATTCCTTTATTCTTTCTCAGGTACACGAACAGCAGTAAAGACCGAACGGAAACTAATAGACACGTCCTATAGAAAATAGGAAAGAAAAAAAAATGGTTTCTAACAAATTTCTTTTTCTATTTTTTCTTTTATTTCTTTATCGTGCGGAAAAAAACATGAGAATCCAATTGACAATTTCAAAAAATGATCGTTTGCCTTTTCTTTTTTAGATATTGTTTATTTTTTTGTTTTGTTTCCGTTTGTTTTTCTTTTCTTTGTGTGTTGTATTTTGTATTTCCATGCATCGTTGAACAGTGAATCTTCTAGTCCATCTTTTATTTATTTAACATTAAAAAACAACAACAAGCAATAAATATGCATACAACAACTAGTCAAAACAATTCAACAGGATCATCGAATGCAGGTAATTCGACATCAACAACAAACAGCAATGCGACGGCAAATGTCGAACAGTATCATTATCCACCGATATCAACACTTCGTCGTCCGAGTCGACCGAGTAATATCGATCTATCCGTATTCGATATTCACAATGCATCGCAATCGAATGATCCAGCTATTTATTCAGCACCGATTGTTCATTTAAAACAATCGACAAACGCAAATCATCATCATTTACATCATATTCAACCAACATCATTCAATCTCTCACCTCATCATCCACATACAGCTACATTTCATTATCAACCTCAAACTCAGCAACATATTCAATTACCATCCCATCATCATCCACAGCAGCAACAACAACAACATAATCTTCATCAATATTCACCTCAAGTTCATCATCAGCAACAGCAACAACAATTGCTCGATCCTTTTTCTCAACATACACCTCACACATTTCCATTGCAAGCCTCGTCAAATCATTATCATCATTATTTTCATTTTCCACCAGCAGGACAAAATCTCAACACAACAAATAATTCAACACCACCAGCATACAATCAACTAACTTTACAAGTAAAATTTCGAGTTTTTCTAGATTTTATATACGTGTATCTTCGATGTTTAGGCCAATGTGACGAATAACGGTCATCATTCTCCGTTAAATCATCGTGCGAATGTTGTTTCCTCGTCGACATCGAACACGAGTCAACCGTCAACACCGACTCATAACAATCGTTTACTCGCCGTTCAAATGCAAGATCAACAACAACCATGGTCAAATCCTGTTCTCAGTCCGTTGATGGTCAAACGTATCAATGATACATCGATGCATATCGACGATGATGAAGATCCATCGGCATCGATCGATGCGCTCGTCGGTAAGTTAAATAAATGACGACGACGACGACGAAGAAGAAGAAGAAAAAAACAGAATGATAAACCTTTTCTTTTATTCATAACAAAGCAAATCCTTAGAGTAATCAATCGCTATTACTTTTCTCATTATCTAATAATAAATATCTTGAATCAATCGAGCATATCCATTGAATAAGGCTCGCCTGAATGCACTGAATTATCTATTGTTTCTTTAGCCGACGTCGATTCAACTTCACACGATTTACTCGATGGCCAGCAAAATAAATCACCGCCAAAAGCAACGTCAAACACGCCACCTCTAACCGAATCTCGCGCAAGCACAGCGTCACCATCGTCCCAATTGTATCTTCGCGGTACATCGCATATTCTCACGACGCCGCCGAACCCACTGGCGTCGAATGATCATCCCGATAACCAATTAACTGTGCCCACAAATTTTCCGAAAACATTCAGTAGTCCAATACATAGCGCCGGTTTTCAATTGACAACAACAAATAATGTTCAACTACCGTCGGCATCGTCGACCAACGTTCGAACATCGTTTTTTACGTTCGATACGAACGTTTTAGATGAACATGACGAGAAAAAAAATGATAATCAAGACGAACTCAATCAAACAATCTTGATGAATACCGATGAGAGATTAACTACATTGACTAATCAAGATGAGAATAGTAATCAAAGTTCAACGAATAGTACCAAACAAAATACAAATTCAAGGACATTTTGTCAGATTCTACAATCAACAGGAGGTAGACAAAGAACTAACAATAACAACAAATTCTATGTTTTTCTTTTCTCAAGAAAAAAATCATCTCTCTCCGCTGTCAAACGATATCAAATTAGATTCATTAAAATCTACTTCATCACAACAACAACAACTTAATCGTCATTATTGCAATCATCCTGATTGTACTAAAGTAAATCGAACGAGTTGTTAGTTTTTATTGAACTGTTATTTTTTCTTTCATCGGTTCAAGATATTTGCAAACAAAAGTGCCTTGGCTAAACACAAATTAACACATTGTCAAGATCGTAAACACAAATGTCTTAAATGTAACAAAGGTTTTAAACGACTCGATCACCTGTAAGTGCAAATAATCAATCAACTATCCCGAAATGCCAACCATCGATTTCCTTTCATTAGTTTTCGAATATTTATATTTGTTCGATGTCAATAGAGAAATTATTTGTTTTCATTTTAGTCATGGACATATGTTGACACATGAAGAAGAAAAACCTCATAAATGTCGTGTGCCTGATTGTAATCGAACGTATTGCGATGCACGTTCATTAAAACGACATATTGAAAATGCACATCAGAACATTCTCGCAGCTATACATGAAGGTGGACATGATGAATATCGAACGTTTCTTCCTGAAACAGCCTATGTGAAAACAAAGGAGATTACGAGTGACTTTTCTGTGGATTCAATTGATAGTAATTCACCGAAATCATCATCGATTGATACTGAACAAACATTTCAACTACGAAATGGACAAAAACTAGTTCCGACTTATACGTAAGCTGCAAAACAAAAACTAAAAGAACAAATCTTATTTGATTGTTATTCAACTAGTTTCGATGAAGAAAAATGTGTCGAATGTCAGATTTGTAAAAAGAGTTTTAAAAATGGTGCAGCTTTGAACGGACATATGCGTCTACACGGTGGATTTAATGAAGTAATACGAATGAATTTATATGAATATGAAATCATGAAAATATTTGTTTTCTTTTTCCAGAAACAACCATTACCGGATTCAACAGATAATTCACAGAAAAAAAAACGTATGTCAACTTCAGTCAACAATTGCGAACGTCGACAAATCAAACGTAAACGAACGAATTCTCCTTCACCATCATCGTCAACTAATTCATCATCTCAACAACGAGCTATCTTTCAACGTACACAAACGATTAAACACGAAGAAGAAGATATTCTCATGATGCCATCGCCATCAGCATCGAATCTCTATCAACAAACAATCTATCCCACATTACCACCTTGTTCCGATGTTCTCCAACATCGATTCTACGATCGAACATTTTCCAATGCTCGTACACGTTCGATCTCATCGTCGGTCGTTTCACCGCCAATACATTATCCAATTAAAAATCCGATGAGTGTGCAACCAGCACCGAACATGAATAAAATCTATCGAAAACCAGTGCCGATTCCCGGACATTTCTATGATCGAAATAATAATCATTACTATGGTCTTGAAGATTCAGTACACAATCGAATCAATCATCCGAATGGAATCCTACGATTCGATCATCTAACCAATCCACAAATCTTTCCGAGTATGCAAACAATTGCATCGACACACGAAGAAAAAATTCGAAAAACATTATCAGCCGATGAAAACTTCAAATATTATCCTCACGAACGAATTTCAAACGGTTTCTCACCGTCGAAATCTCATTCACCCAATTATCCTTATTTCCGTTCGACATCGGCACAACATCATCCGGCTAATTTCCCTCAAATATCCGTGCCAACACATCCAGCACCGAATATTTTCCATCAAATTCTCCGACATACAAACGAAATCTTCAACAAAGAATTCTACCAGCAACATCCGAATCTCGATGAATCATCACTTCGTTATCAACCGTCAACAAGTCCCTATCCAACGCATATCTATCATTCGCCATCGCCACGTATTGTTCATTCTCCTGCCGAGAAAATTCCCAATCCAACATCATCAGTCATTAACACACCAGTCACATCACCATATTCAAATTTAAATCTCAGTCATCCATCACCATCATCGATTGACATGTGCAATAGTTCATCGGCAATAAACAGTATGCAATCATCGCCAATGACAAATTCATCGTCGTCATTAGCAGCACCAAAAAAACGTATTCTCAATGCATTGAAACAAGAAGCACACGATGAACAACAGCAACAACAACAGAATCTCTCGTCGATTCACAATTTTTCGCCGATAATCGAACAAAATCTCGATGAAACCGCAGTAAAAATCATTCCTGATCACGATTGTTCGCCGCCTAGTGACTCGACAGCATCGAAAAAATCATCGATTACTTGTCTCACCGCAACACCATCGTCATCTTCAACAGTCAATTCCAGTCTCTCATCCTCATCATCATCAGCTAACACACATTTCAATTACGAAAATCTCGCCACCGAAACGGATTCATCGAAACAAGCGTCATTTCAATGGCCGTCACAATTCCGTCGACCGCCAAATCTTCGTTTGAACGAAAACTCGACGACACTTCCAACAACACCGTACACCCCGCCGCCAATGCTTAGTCCATTTCGAAAAGGTCACGGTCTTTACTATCAAGTTTTCTCTCAGACAACGCCCGGACCGACTTCGACGCCCATTCCCGATGAAATCTCAGGACCAAAGATCAACATCGGCAAAACCTATCAAGTCGAAATTCCTCAATGTCAATCTCACATCGATACTGATCAAACCGAACACGACGAACTTCTCTTCTCGCCAAGCCAATTGCAATATCTCGATGAACATGCTCTCGATAAATACGAGCAATTAAATCGAACAAATCCACTTCTTTTCTCTCCGCGTCATTCGCCGACATTGTATCCGATTGAGTTAGTTTACATGCTCTTGCACGAATATAACGGCGATCTACAACGTACGTTAGCTGCTCTACTCGATGGAACAGCGCAGGACATCAAACAATGTCGACCGATTCATCGATATCATTTTCCTGAATGTGATAATTGGACAAAAGAAGAAATCGATGCATTTACGAAAGCTATGGAAACATCGGAGAAGAACTTCGTACTTGTTAGTCGAGCTGTGAGTTTGATTTGATCGATGTGTTAGATCGTCGTTTTGTTTGTTTGATGAAAACTAGGTCGGAACAAAAACAGTGAAACAGTGTATTGAATTTCATTATATGCCCAAGGTTCGTTTGACGAACTCACTCGTTGCGAGATGTAAACGTTTACATTTGGTTAAATCGAAAAAACCGATATTTGAAGACGAAACATCGGCATCATTATTCAGTGAATTTCGTATTGTAAGAAGTTTTTTTTTTTCTTCTCTTCGCACGAAAAGTCAATTCGTGTTATAGGATGAAGACGGTTGTGATAGCTCATCGACAACAGTTTTTACCTGTGATATTGATAATTGTTCAGAAGTAAAATTGATTTTGTTTTTGTTGTGTTTGTCAATTGTTTCGTTGGATTTAGAGTTTCACAAGCGAACGAGCATATCGAGCTCATCGAAATGATCATCGTCGTATCAAAATGAATATCACACCGCCAATGTCTTCGAAACGAAATCGAAATCTTGATCTGAACAAGTGAATGAAACACATAAAATTTTACCTGTATATACATGTTTTTTTCTCTCTCTCCGTTACTACTTTTTTTGGGATTTATTCTTGTTTTTTTTTGTCCTTTCACTCTCTCTTTCTCTTTCGAATCATCGACAGTGATCTTCTTTTTTTTTCTTTGATAAATCGAACAGCATAAAAGCAGGTATATGAACAACAAAATCATGATGCGCTCTCGAAAAATTTTCTTTGTCTGTCTGTTTGTGTGTGTATGTTCGTTCTGAAAAAACAATATTCAAACACGTTGAAGCCTTATTTTATATTATTTCTCTCGAAAACCAACGGTGAATATCGATCTCGGTGTATGTGTGTGTGTTCTAGTCAGATGATTTCTCTTTTCTCTCTCTCTCTCTTTTTGGTTTTTGTTTTTCTTTTCTTTCGCAAACTACATCTGAACGATTGGATGTAGCCTTATAGTTTTTCTTCTTTTTCTGCGTGCTTTTTCTTTTCTTTTCCTCTTTTATTTTGTATGCGTGTGGAAAACGTTTATGTATGAAACTTAACAAGAAAAAAAAAACTCATCACTGATTAAACATCATCCATCGATTTGTCTTTCGTTTCGGGCAAAATCAAAGTTAATATCACACTGAGAACACCGAGACCAGCTGCCGCATAGGACACATACGATTGATATTCAGCTGGAATAGCCGTATTAATAATCGGAGCGACAATGGCACCGATACGACCGAATGCAATGAAGAAACCATTGGCTCCACTTCGAGTTGATGTCGGGAAAAGTTCAGGAACAAATATCCAAGAAACAGCAATCGCACCTGAGATAGAAAATTTACCGAATTGAGCTATAAATACTGTTGCTAGAGCACTAATTGTGATGATATTTGGAATCAATACGACACAGATAATCGTTAAAATCATCATAAAAATAAACGAACCTTTACGTCCGAATTTCGTAGAAATTAATATCGATCCAATAACATAACCAGCAGCTTCGACAAGTGCACCGATGAGAATACCTAAGTACGGTGAAATATCCATCGCAGCTAGACCATAACTAATCTTAATGTAAAGTAACATTGTCGTAAAGCCGATCAATGCAATAATAAATAATTTACTTAATGTTGATTTGTTTGTGAAAAATTGTTGAATTTTCGTGCAACACGGTGTTTTCTCATCATGTAACGATGCTATTGGTTGAGTACGCATAAATGCTTGATAGGCAAGATACCATTCACTTTCTTTTCGTCGATTTCGTTTTGCTATACGTCTTAGAAGTGCTTCTAATTGATCGTACTGTCGTCGAGAATAGAGATACAATGGTGATTCAGGCATGAAATATAAATACGGAAGAATTAAACCGACAAATGCTGTATCTGCCCATTTTAATATTTGCCAATCTCGAGCTAAATATGCGAATAGAGTGACGATCATTTCACCGATAGTAAATGAAACCAGTGCAAGATTTCCAGCTAAACTTGTATGTTCTGATGAAGTCAATTCGAGAAGAAGAATAAATATTAAACTAAACGTTGCAGCTGTTAAACCCGATGCAAATTGATTTAATAAAAGAAGACCAAACTTCACTTCAGTATCCATCGGTAGAAATTCCATTAAAAATTGTGTAATTAAACAAACAATAAAAAGAAACATCGTTACAGCAACAGTCGTTCGTTTTCGACCGAATCGATCGGCTAATGAACCGATAATTAGAAGTGCAAAACCACCGCATTGCATCATAGTTGCCAGCCAACTTTTTTCCGGTGCACGATTACAAACAAAATTCGCTTCTTCAGTATAAGTATATCCGAATACGGATCGATCGTAAACCCATCCATTCGGACAATCGATTGTCGAATTAGAAAACACTGATTTCGAATGCATAATGCATTGTTCCCAAGATTTTCCATCTTTTGTCTTCGGTATAAACTGTTCGAGGAGTTTTTCGTGAGTAGAATTAATTGAATTATATGAATTGTCATTGGGCCAGATCGACTCAGGTAAACGACAACGATGATTTACATCGGCTACGCCGTAAACATAAAAGAAACCCATAATACCTGCACTCATTGCAATTAAATTTATAAAAAAATAATGTATCAATTGAAATCGACCGAGATCACCGCATTTTCTTAGTATACTATCGAGAGAGATTGGTGCTTGAGCAAGAGGCGATAAACTTGTGTTAACATCAATTGGATCTGCCTACAAACAAACAGATCGAATCTCTTTTTTTCAATATTTCTCATCGACTTACATGAAGTTCATGTTTATAAGACTCATCATTAAGCGAAACCATTTCACTGCGTGATCGACTTATTTACCCGCATTGCTTTTATCCTTGGGTAAAGGTAGTTCTAGATAACAATTCAAAAGATATCATTATTTGCCTTTACGTCAATGTGCTAGGCAAGGCACCGCGTGGTTTTTGACCTTCAACGACAATGATTGTCTTCGGCTTTATTCTTCTTCTCTCGTGTGCAATGCATGTCAAGTGTAGAATGCTGAATATTTGTCTAATTACAGTGTAATCAAGGAAATGATTCCTCGACGTGTCGTTTTTTTATTTTATTTTATTTACATAATACAACATGGGAAAAAAGAATAGGTGAGAAAACTATCGGTTTCTTTTAAATTTTAACGATGCATGACCATTTTGAAAAGACGACACCCACATGCACACATTGCTTTGATTGTCAATCACTGTTTACACTTGCTAAAAAGAAACGAAAGACAATACTTCACATAATCAAAAAGAAGAAGATGAGATTACATTTGAATACACCGGTCGAATTTCTATTTCCTTGATTCGAGCAAATAACAAACAATATCTGTATATCCTAAATAAACGGCGATATGCAATGGCAGCCAACCATCATCATTAATTAACCATGTATCACATTGACCGTATTCAACGAATAGTTTTAATAGATCAAGACGATTGTACAGACAACACACGTGAATAAGTGATTGTCCATTGTAATTTAAATAATTTAAATCAATCGACGAGATTTTATAGAGAAGTTTTTCGATGTCATATATATCTCCATTTTGTTCAATAATATCGAGAAGACGACAAGCGAATTGATGATGATCAAGTATCATTTGTTCGTTTCGATTGAATTCAAATGAAATGTGCAACGAACGAAAGAAGAACATGTTCATATATATATATATATATTTGTATAAAGAGAACGAAAAAGAGAGAGAGAGAGAGAGCAAGCGAGAAAAAGATCAAAAATGGAAACAGCTGTATGTTTAATGACGAGTAGAGCACATTTGATATTCATGTTATCAGTGGGAAATTTTCTCACGAAATGAGTTTTATTTTCAAACAAAACATAAATCTATCACATATATATTTTAAAGTTTGAGTTCTTCTTGTATCGATTGTGATTGTTTTAAATCATGATCATGTCTCAATCGATCGAGTTGATTATCCGATTTCGATGTTAAATCCTGACGATTAATCGAACGTAGATCTCGTCTCGAACGTCTCAACGATGTTTGAGATATTGTTCGTCTCAACGTCGTCCATGACATATTCCGTCGCCATGTCCATGTTTCATCGTATTCTCTCATTTTATACTGTAAACCATTGAGTAAAGCAACGACAAGAATTAATAAAAAAATAAATACAAATAAAATCATTCCAATAACAAAACTAAAATGATTTAAAAATCGAGTACGAACAATCGATCTCGACACGTACGAAGAATAATTATACGAACAACTGAGATAATTTCTATCGAGCAATTGTCGATGATCGAATTCAATCGATGGATGATATTCACTCGTTGTCGAATTCAAATCCATGAGAAAATCGAGTGTTTTGTCACAAAGAAACTTCCGTTTGTCAAAATCACACTCGAGCATAAGCCGAGCGGTTTCGTCGCCTGTCAACGAGTTCAAACACGGAATCAGTTGACCATCGAGTTGCCCGTGTTTATACGCGTACAACAGAGGACAATTGCAAATTGTCGAATTCAAATTCGTCAATTTCCACAAACTATTTCTCGGCGCCGAATAGATCATACACGATGAATTCGAGAGATAATTTAAATTATGTGTAATTAATGAACTGACAACGAGACTGTTCCATTTAATATATTGAATACGATTGAAATCGAATTGTTGATTGGAATTTAATGTTGATAGATCGAGAAAGGCAATATCTTTGAATGAAAATCGAACGATTGAATTGCGACTAGGTAATGAATGTTGTTCGAATCGAACGATGGTTATTTGTGAGAAATTCATTTGAATTTGGCTCGTTGTTTGACTTTGAATTGATTGACTGGCAAAATGAACAATCGGATTCGGATCATTTAATGAATTAATCGAAAGAATTTGCAATTGATTTGTTGGATGATGAAGAGAGAGATTCGAAAATGTTTGTGAAAGAAATGAAAGGCCACGAAGAGCAACAAAATGAAATAAAATACGAACATTTTCACTTGAAATTTTCGTTTGAAGATTGGCGAATGAATATGATTTCAAACAGAGACAGGTGCCCAGTGTTCGCAGAGTAAAATTCCAGATTGTATTCGAATCAAATTCGAGATTGGCGAATGCGTATGGCTCGATAGTTAAACGATTGAGAAATATTGAATAGAATCGAAATGAACTCGAACGAGAGAATTTCAATGATTGGAAAGAATGTGATTTGAAATTGATATGAGAAATAAATTCGAAATGAAAAGCAAGTTGTTCATTGGCACGAAGATTTAAATTAGCAAATGAATACGGTTCGAAATGAATCGTATCCGTACGTGAAATGAGAAATTCAATCGATGAATTCAAATCATTTTCTTTCATAATCTGTTTTTCGAAGTGAACTTCAGTTATCGATGATACGTCAATGATCAATCGAGATGATTCACCCATTTGAATACCAGAGAGAACATTCGAATGAAATGTACAACCGTAGAAATATTTAATTATGATTCGTAATGTCGAATAAGGATACAGTTCAAGACCATGAAATGTATTTTCAGTGAGATTTAACCATGAATTCGGTGCTGTTAATGTAATTGTTAGCGTATGATTCGGTTTTCTGACGACTAACGATTGAAATGCGTATGGATGTAGGATTAATTTCGTTTGTCCATTGAGAATCATCGATGTATCTCGTGAACCAAGATGAAAATCAGCAAATGAACGTGCTGGAACATCGTTTAACTGTGTAAGAATAATGTCACGATAGGATAAACAATCGTAACAATTCAATGGTAAATAATCGAAGACACGTGGTTCGTAATCATTTTGATAGAGAACAGTTGCATCGAGATGAATTAACAACGTTTGAATAAAAATAAAATAAAAACTGGCAACTTGCATGATGTGGTTGGTGTCGTCGTCGTCTGTTTCTCTTTCTTCTAGAAAATGAAGAGCGAGTTCATTTGTTAATGTGTGTGTGTGTGTGTTTTCTTCGAAGCAAATCCGCTGTTGCTGATGGTGGTGATGATAGGGAAGAAAAAGAAAAAAGAAAAGAACGCGCTAGCGAAAAAGAATTTGTCAATCAAATTACTCTGACAATCTCGTTTTCTGTTGATATGTTTGTTTTTTTGATAGCACGACGAGCATCGCTAATAATTGATTGAATTATTGAATTCTTTCTCTCGTTGCTCATGAATAGACAGAGAGAGAGAGAGAGAGCGATAGTGAATACTAATTACTCTCTGTCTGTGTACGTTTTGATTTCCCGAGTGAATCCTATAGTCGAAAAAAGAAAACTGACTTAGAAAAGTTTTACAAAACAAAAAAAGAAACGGAAATAACAAACTCATGTACTGGTTAACTGGAATCATCAGTTCCGCTTAAATAATCGTCTTACGCGCGTGTCAGACGATTGTTCTGCGTGTGTGTTTTCTCATGCAATCAATCAGATAAAAGAAAATTGAGCATTTCAATGGTCATTTTATGTAGTACATACATCGAAACGTGACATTCTCCTTCGAGCTATACACGAGAAAGTCTGTGTGTCTGGCAAGTAAGCAATTATCTCGAAAATCTGACTTGTTAATACTACGCGATTATTTATCCGTAGGATAACAAACAGCTTGCAGTTATTGAAACTGAGACGAAGGATATTGCAAATGAAACGTTAAGGTTTTTCTTTTCTTATGGTTATGCGAGATAAACATCTCACACCTAGATATACATGTTTAGTTATTTCTCATTCTGGGAAATGATTAAGTGAGAGAATGTTCGTTTGTAATTTCCGGATTAAATCACCTAAAGCTTATTAAAAGAGAAGAAATTCTCATACGTTGGACGACAACGACGATGACGACCAGCAAAAAAAATGTTGTTTTTTTTCTTCTTTCGCGTTCTCTTTCGACGATATATAAATATAAGGTGAATGTTCATTCTTTTTCGTTCATTCATCAATGATTCTCGATCATGATCAATTCGTCTCTCGTCTTTTTAATATTATCGAACACAACGGCGACATTTACGATATCGAAAAACTTCTCTATAAAATCTCGGCTTTGGATTTAAATTATTTAAACTATAACGGACAAT